>ERZ808040.608-NODE-608-length-29768-cov-64.059075_pt1 | contig 29768 bp, 20 predicted proteins | sample MGYA00380191_ERZ808040 | MGnify/ENA primary metagenome ERZ808040 (study PRJEB31490, sample SAMN06133395) | mouse gut metagenome | isolation source: J6 | host: mice | place: China: Chengdu | collected 2015-05 ...
TCAGAAAAAGGAGGCGAAACACCGCATCGTCAGCATCGACCGTCCGTACATACGTCCTATCGTCAGAGGCAAGGAGAACAAGCGCGTGGAGTTCGGCGCCAAGGTCAACAACATCCAGATTGACGGAATATCCTTCATCGAACACCATTCCTTCGAAGCCTTCAACGAGGGCGTAAGATTACAGGAGTGCATTGAATATCAACAGGAACTGACAGGCATCGATGTCACCAGAGTCGGCGCTGACACCATCTATGCCAACAATGATAACCGGCGGTACTGTACCGAAAACGGCATAACAACCTGTTTTGTCCGCAAAGGTCCGAAGCCCAAGGATGAAGAGGCTGACATAAGCACAGCCCGGCGAATAATCGGGACACTGCGCTCGACCGCCATGGAGGGCAGCTTCGGCAATCAGAAACAGCACTATGGCGTCGGCCGTATAGCGGCACGCAACTCCCGCAGCGAGACACTGCTGCTCTTTTTCGGCATCCACATGGCAAACGCCGCCATACTTGCCGCACGGCAACTCGCCATAGAAGAAAAGGAGAAGCAGCGCTATAAGCGACGAGCGTGAAAAATCATACCGCGTTTGCTCCTTCGAAACTCTTCGGAGGCGAATCAGTGTGCCCGACAATGTCAGAAATACCCTGCTGCATGCGCTGAGAATTGAGATTTTGCCCACAAATTCAAATCCGCGCCTCCACACGGCAATCACAATCCATTTTCGGATTGTGAAAGCGGGCCTTTAACTGAATATCCCTAATTAACTAATTTATTGAAAATACTTATTTTTAGGTATTGTGTTAGTCGGATTGAATGTCTACCTTTGCAAATGTTATTACATATTGCAATTTACGGGCTTGCATTTGTTGAAAATGCGAATTTTATACAGATAAAAGTTATTTATTATTAACCAATCATAATTCCTTATGCAAAACATTCTAAAGCGTGCCCTGATGGGACTGGTTGCGTTATTGGCCGTATTGATGCCTGTATCCGCCGCTCCTGTCGCATACTCGGTCAAAGGTTTTGTCCTGTCGGCCGAGGACGGGGAGCCTGTCGACCTCGCTCTGGTCAGGCTCAATACCTCCGCATGGAGCATGACCGACAAGGATGGCGCATTCTCCTTCCCTAAGCTCGAGCCCGGCACATACTCCTATGAGGTGACTTACCTCGGCTATGAGCCCTCAGTCGGTACTTTTGATGTGAAAGATTCCAATCTTAAGGACATACACATTTTCCTTAAGCCCTCCAATCTTGCTCTTGACGAGGTGGTGGTCACCGCAAGCGAGAGCCGTCTGGGTTCCTCTTCACGCATAGGCCAGGCTGCCATAATGCACCTTCAGGCCAAAAGTGTCGAGGATATGCTGCAGCTCCTCCCGGGTGCTGTGACCAAGAACCCTGACCTCACCAATGCCGGTCAGGCGTCTATCCGCGAGATTGACGCCGGAAGCGACTCCAACAACGCTTTGGGTACTGCTGTGGTGGTCGATGGATCTCCGCTCACCAACGATGCCAACATGCAGGTCTTCTCGACTGCCATATCCGGCAACAACTCGTCGCAGCAGATGAACACTATGAATGACCAGACGACTGCCGGCCGAGGCGTGGACCTGCGTCAGGTGTCTCCCGACAATATCGAGTCTATCGAGGTCATACGAGGCATTCCATCCGTGGAGTATGGCAACCTCACATCCGGTGCGGTGATCATTAACACCAAGGCCGGTGCGACTCCATGGGAGATAATGGGAAAGGTCGATTCCAATTCCAAGCTGTTCTCGCTCGGAAAGGGTTTCCGTTTCCGCAGGCACAATGCTTCAATGAACATGTCGGTCGACTATACCTCTTCAAATGCCGACCGCCGCAAGACCTATCTCGGATATGACCGTATCACTGCCAACGTCGGTTTCTCCAAGGTCTTCTTCCAGACATCATCACCCCTTTCCTTCAATATCAAGGCCACCTATCACCGGAATCTGAGCGACACCAAGAGCGACGAGTCTCTCCTGCGTGGCGAATATCTCCGTAACGAGGATCAGGGATTCCGGCTCGCTGTCAACGGCAACTGGCGGCTTGACAGAAAGCTCATAACCAACCTCGCATACTCCGCCTCCCTCCAGTATTCCCATCAGCAGGACATATACAACCGCAATGTCGGAAGCGGCGTGGTGCCATCCTCCAACTCGTATCTCCCCGGAGAGATGCAGGTCAGCTTCCTCCCCGGCAGCTACATGTGCCATTATCTGATCGACGGTAAGCCCCTCAACCTCTTCGCTCAGCTCAAAGCCGGCAAGACATTCCTGCTTGACCGCGGCACCTCGGCTTTCAAACTCGGTGTCGACTACACCTACAATGCCAACAAAGGGGACGGAATGGTCTATGATCCTGCTCTTCCCCCCACCCAGGGAGAAGGGCAGTCGGTAAGGCCCCGGTCATTCAAGTCCATACCGGCGGCAAGCACCCTTGCTGCTTTCTTCGAGAACCACACTGAGTATTCTCTTGGCTCCACCGTGCTTTCTGTGATGCCGGGGGTCCGTATCAACCACATGTTCATCGACAAGGCCCAGGCCCTCAGAGGCAACATCACCACTGCCGATCCGCGTGTGAATGCCACATACAGCTTCCTTACGCCCGACAACAACAGACTGTTCAGCGATCTCTCGCTCACCGGTGGCTACGGCATTGCCTCCAAGATGCCCACTATGTCCATGCTTTATCCTACCCCTGCTTATTTTGACTTCTCAAGCTACAGCAGTTACATCGGTGCCGACGACCCGCGCAACATCGCGATAATGACCACTGCGGTGATACCCAACACGGCGAATCCCGACATTAAGCCCGCCCGTTCCCATAAATGGGAGATCGGTCTGCGCGGCAGGATCAGGGGAGTCAGCGGAAATGTCACATTCTTCAAAGAGCACACCGACAATGAGTTCGGTTTTTCGCCGCAGTTCTTCCGCGCTTCCTACAACCGTTATGTGATTCCGGCGGCTGATCAGGGCCCTGTTACAATCCCTGAATACCGTGACGGTGCCTTATATTACACTACCGCCGACGGAACTGTCAAAAAGGCTCCTTTCTCCACAGTCTATGAACTGAGATCCTACAATTCCCCCTCCAATGTCATGACCACCGACAAACATGGTATAGAGTATTCTTTCAATTTCGGACGCATAAAGCCTCTCGCCACCGATGTGATTGTTGACGGTGCATGGTTCCGCATAAAGCGCAGGGACACTGAGTCAAGCTTCAACTCCTCACGTGTGGAGGTCGGCAAAGACCCCAACGGCGTGGCCATCTTCAATAATTACTATGCTGAAATGCCCGAAGGTCTTGGTTCCATACGCGAGCGTGTCAACACCAATTTCCGTTTCGTGACTCACATACCTTCCATTCGCCTCATCTTCTCTACCACTCTTCAGGTCGTATGGCATGAGAGCGAACAGAACATCTGGGAGGATGCCTCAGGCAACAGCTATATAACACGTGTCACCGACGAGACCGGCAAAGAGATGCTTCAGGTCAATCCTGTGGGATACTATGACAACAATATGAACTATCACGCCTGGGACCCCGACCGCGTGGAGCGTCCCTACGATCTCATATACTCCTACTCCAACACCCGATACTACGACAAGCAGACCTATCCTCTCACATGCATGCTCAACTTTAAGGTCACCAAGGAGATGGGCCGTTACTTCAACGTCTCTTTCATTGCCAACAACTTCCTCAAGTTCAGCCGCAATTACCGTCGTGACATGCTTGGAGGATATCGCGAACTTTACACCCCGATGTATTTCGGTGCCGAGATAAAAGCTAAATTCTAACAACACTCTGACTTTTTGACAATACATCTTATGAACAGGATATTCTACACACTCCTCATGGCACTTCTGGCGGCCCTCGCCGTCACTTCGTGCAAGGATTATGGTGACGTGAGCCGTACTTACAGTATCACGGTGTCTCCTCAGCTCCCTGAAGGGGTCAGCGTGTCCGATCTCACATCGGCTAAAGTGACTGCTGTCAATGCATATACGGGCAGGGGCTTTGTAAGCGAGGAGATCGCTCCATCCTACACATTCGAGGTGCCGGGAGGCATATATGCCGTCACATTCGCCATGCGTTATAACGAAGGTGGCATAATCCGTACCTACAACGGCTCTATGAATGTCGACGCTTATCAGGAGAAACCTGTATCAGTGTCGCTCGACGAGGGTATCTCGGGTGGACTGATATTCAAGGAGGTTTACTACAATATGGTGAAGCCAAATGGCAAGACCAACTATATGCGCGACCAGTTTTTTGAGATCTACAACAACAGTGACGAGGTGCTTTATCTCGACAACTGCGCATTGGCGATCCTCGATCCCGGTCAGGGAAAGGTCGAGACCCCCTGGAAGGATGAGAACGGTGAGATCATGAAGGAATACGCCGTGAGCGGATACATCCCGTATTTCGCCGGTTCAGGGTCCGATTATCCCCTGCAGCCGGGCAAAAGCATTGTGATAGCCTCTCAGGCCCTCGACCACACTGCCGAGACCCGCAGCATGGCCGACCTCTCCAAGCCGGGGGCGATGCTTTCTCCTGTCAATCTCGAAAATGCCGACTACGAGGTGTGTCTTATCGACTATAAGCCCACACAGGCCGTTGACAATCCTCTTGTACCCAATATAAATGTGTATCTGAGCGGAAGCGGTGGAAACTTTTTCTTCCTCCCGTATCAGGGCAAGAACATCATTTTTGCGAAATTCCCCGGCAATCCCATGGAATATCTCAAGGATGAGGCCCACAGGAAGCCTAAGCCTGGAAGTTCTGTGGCGACTCGATTTGCAATGGTGCCTCAGGAGTTTGTGCTCGACGGCATTAACATTGTGAGCCACGTGGTGAATGATCAGCGTAAATGTCTGCGTCCTGAAGTCGATGCCGGCAAGGTCGGCATGAGTGCTATGTATGCCGGAAAGAGCATACGGCGCAAGGTGGAGTCCATCACTGCTGACGGGCGTGTCGTCTTCAAGGACACCAACAATTCCACCGAGGACTTCCTCTCCGATCTCACCCCGACTCCGGGCATTATTCCTGATGCAGTCGACGAATAACACTCCCACATTTTATTCACTGAAGATTATTATGAGACATTCATTTATCATAGCCTCGATGCTCTCTGCTGTCATGCCCCTCGGAGCCAGTGCTGCCGGAATTGCCGATGCTGCCGGTGTCGATACCGTGGCGAGGATCATGCAGTATCATGATTACAATTACATTCACAATGTGGAGAGCGGAAGCCTCAATCCGGTTTCGATAGCGGCTCTGCCGCTGTCTCAGCTTGCCTCTGTAGGTGTCAGCTACTCATGGCAGGACGGTGACTATCATCGCGTCGACCGCTCCGGAAATATCCATGGACTCAAAGTCGATACCTACGGTTTCAGGAAAGGGGAGCGCGTTTCCTTTGAAGGGGGAATATCCTACACCAACCGCAATGAGAAGGCAAGGTGCTGGAACTCCACTCTCTACATCGACCCTCTCAACCCGTTCATCCTCGCTGATCCATATCCGAGCGACTATAATTCCGAGCTCTTTGACGTCAGCGGACGTGTTGCCCTCAACCTCTCTTCTCGGCTCCGCATCGGTCTGAATGCCGTCTACAATGCCGGAGTCGCTTCCGACGAGCAGGATCCGCGCGTCGAGACTAAGGGGATGCGTTTTGTCATAAATCCCGGCGTCGAGTACGACCTCTCCCCATCATTGTCGCTGGGTGCCACAGGCGGTCTCAACCTCATGAGCGAAAGTCTGAGCTATACTACTCTTGTGGCCGCGCAGACCTATGATTTCTATCTCATGAGCGGTCTCGGATCGTTCTATCCCATAGTCAATAAATCCTATACCCGTGACTATAAGGGCACTTCCTGGTTTGCCGGCGGAAGTCTGCGCTTTGCTCCTTCGGCCTCGGTCTCCGACTATCTTACGGCTACTTTCAGCCATGATTTCGAGAAGGCTGTCGACGGCGGCTCTGTGTATCAGTTCCGCGGAGGTGACTACAATAACGATTTTGTCACCGTGACCAACCGTCTCTCTGTCAATGCCGGCCGTATGGCCCACAATGTCACGATCGATTTCCGTGCCGATGACATACATGGCATATGGTACGATCAGGTGAGCGAGACGGTCAACGGATCCACTGTGTGGAATGTGGTAAGCGAATCCGTGAAGTATAAGGAACGACGCTACAATTACTCTCTCGGATACCGCGCCGACTGGCTCGACCGCTCCGGTGCTCCCTCCCTGACAGCTGCCTTCAACGTCGGTTCGCTGCATTCCGATGCCACCGACTACCCCGACCTGTACAGGCGCGAGTACACCCGCCTGAAAGTGGGGGCCGATGTGAAAAAGCACTTCAATCTGCGCCGCGTCAGGTTCGGCGTCGGCGTTAGCTTCACCGGCGATTACGATATGACCTCGCGTGACAGTTACAATTTCGCCGGTCAGGAGCTCGAACAGGATTATTCGCTCCCCATGAATGCGTGGCTCACATCATCAAGCTACAATTTCAGCGGTTCGCTCGACATGATGCTCCCTGTTGCCGGATATGTGGTGGGTGCCTATGTCAAGGGTGGATCCACACGATGCACAAAAGGGGCTATGGGCCTGAAAGGGGAGTCCATGAACTCCATCGCATGCGGCGTGACGCTCTCTTTTTAATGTGATACCAACAATAACAAGATACTCATGAAATCAACTCTTCTACGTGGCATTGCTCTGCTTGCCATTGCATGTGTTGCCTTGGCCGGCAACGCGGCCCAGCGCGGCTTTACCATATTTGTCGACAGTCTGAGTAATTCTCAGATTTCGGCTGAACTCGAGGCCTATGCCGCTTCTGTCAGGAAGCAGGGGCTGGTCACTGAAACTGTGGTCGTGGGTCCGTCCGTGACCCCCGATTCCATCCGCTCCGTCATTCGTTCGATGGCTACTCGGAAGAAGGCTCCTATCGAGGGCTTTGTCCTTGTGGGTGAGATCCCTGTTCCCATGCTGCTCGATGCCCAGCATATGTCCTCGGCTTTCAAGGCAGCTCAGTCACCCAAACGCATGGAGCGCGGATCCGTTCCCTCCGACAGGTTCTATGATGACCTCAATCTTAAGTTCGACTTCATCAAGCGCGACGAGAAGAAGCCGTTGCTCTACTATTATTCCCTCCGTCATGACTCTCCGCAGGAGGTGAAGCCGCAACTGTACTCCGGGCGCATACGCAGCATGAATTTCTATGGCAAGACTCGCGTGGAGAATCTTCGTGACTACCTGCGCAAGGTGGTGCGCATCAAGGAGCGTGGCGATGCTATGAACAGGCTGCTCGTGTTTGCCGGATCCGGCTACAATTCCGAGTCCATGGCTGCGCGTCTCGATGAGCGGGTGGCTATGTTGGAGCAGTTCCCGTGGCTCAGAAACCGGCGCGGAGGCATGGATTTCATAAACCACACCCACAGCCTCAACACCAAGTATCCGCTCATGTCCCGTATGCAGGATCCCGGGCTCTCCCTCGCGCTTCTGCACCACCACGGTTCTCCGGTCAAGGAGTATATCAACCGTTACCCCGATGCGCGGAGCGTGCAGTCTCAGCTTGAACAGGCCAAGCTGTTCTTCCGGGGGAAAATGCGGAGTGCCATTGAGGACGGTCAGCCTCGTGACTCTGTTGTGGCGCGTTATTGCAAAAACTACGATGTGCCCGCCTCATGGTTTGACTCTCTCATGGATCCTGAGTCAATAGCGGCCGATTCCATTTATAGTGAGAGGATGGACCTTCACATCTATGATTTCGGAAAATACCGTCCCAACGTACGTATGGTCATTCTCGATGCATGCTTCAATGGTTCTTTCAACAATGATCAGTATATCGCCGGCGCATACATATTCGGCGAGGGTGACTGCGTCGTGGCTATGGCAAACAGTGTCAACTCTCTGCAGGACAAGTGGTGTGACAAGTATCTCGGACTTCTTGACAAGGGGCTGCGTGTCGGCAACATGGTGAAGTTTAATCCCTATCTTGAATCTCACATAATTGGTGACCCGACATTCGCCTTTGTTCCGAGTGAAAAAGAGAAGGTGGATATAAACGATGCCATTGTGTCGGCCGATGCCCGATACTGGCGCAGTCAGCTCGCTTCCGCATCCTCCCCCGTGATGCAGTCTCTGGCTCTCGAACAGCTTTACAACGCCGGTGAGATAGGAGCGAAGGATCTGCTTGACACTTTCCGTGACTCCCCGAGCTTCATAGTGCGTTTCGGCGCGCTCATGCTCCTGTCTCATGCCAAGGGTGAGGAGTTTGTTCAGGCTTTGGCTCTCGGGCTTGACGACAGCTACGAGCTTATACGCCGCTTCTCGGCTGTGTTTGCCGGAAAGAACGGCTCTCCCGCTCTCATTCCGGCCCTGATCCGTTCCTTCACCGACGATGCAAAGGGGGAGCGTGTCAATTTCCAGGTGCAGGGTGCCATGGTTCATTTCGACTGCGACGCGCTGCTTGCCGAGCTTGAGGCTTCCGCGCCTTACCGTTATAGCTATGAGCCGGATTCTCTGATGAATAAGGCCCGCAGAAACATTGCCTCCCGTTTTTCCGACAGGACTTATGATGAGGACCTTGCTCAGATGACCTCTGCCAAGCCCGATACACGAGAGATCAAGGCTTTCCTTCGTCAGTCACGCAATCACCCGCTGCACACCGCCGTCGACAATCTGTTTGACTATCTCTATGCTTGCGGCGATGATGACATGCAGTTCAACATCGTGGAGGCTTTCGGATGGTACAATTATTCCCATCGTGCAGCCGAGATAGCTTCGCGTCTCGAAAAAGTGGCTGCCGACGGTTCTTTCTCTGAAAAGGTCCGTAACGAGGCTCTCAAGTCAGTCCGGCGTCTCAGGTAGCTTATTGCTGTCGCCGTGTTTCGCCTCGGCTTTGATCCCCGAGGCGAAGCGGTCCCACAGCGGGCGCGTCCCGGTGAACACATTGATGTCTACCTCATGGTCTATGCCACTCACCTTCCCATGGTGGGTGGCTTGCCATATGTCACAGTCTATACCCTCCGGCGGTGTGCCAAGTGAGCATAGCCACAACGGATACGTGGCAAGCTGCCCGCTTATGAAGCGCGCGTGCCCTTTCTTGTTGGTATAGAGCATCACCCTGTAGCCACGTTTCTCAAGGTAGTCGGCCATCTCGCTCACACGGCTCATCACAAGCTTGGTCCTCTGGAGATTGGGATTGGTGTACTCCTCGATGTCTATCACGGCCGGCAGATCGAGATTGCGTCCGTGGATCGAATTGGCGAAATTGAGACCCTGTATATATCCCGGCGTGTCGAAGCGGAAAAAGTGGTAAGCCCCGATCTTGAGACCGGCTTTGCGGGCCTTGCGCACATTGTCCACAAACATCCGGTCCTTGAACGTGCCACCTTCGGTTGCCTTGATGATCACAAACTCTATCCCTCCTTTGCTGACCTTTTCAAAGTCGATATCTCCGTTATGTGCGCTTACATCTATGCCCAATATCTCATATTCTTTGAATCCTGCTACGGAATGGGGCGAATTGTCCTCCCCTCTGCAGGCCGATAAAAGCATCCCTGCGAGTAACGCCGGCAAAAGTCGCATTATGGTTCTGCTATTCAGTCTCATTTCGATCTCAGCATAAAACACGTACCGTTATACACAAAATCTATCAGCCCCATGCTGTATAGGTTCAACGCTATATCCTCCGCTGTCTGGCGCGACACATGTGCCGATAGCATGAAGCTCTCAAGTGTGGTGCCGTCGTGCTCTTCGGCCATCTCTAAAAGCATGCGTCCGCTTCGGCTCACCTCCACGAGTGTCCCTTCGTTGGCAGATGCTTGCTCCCAGGCGCGCACCATCAGCGCAGGTGCGGATATATTCTCGTCATGCACCCTGTAATATGCCCGAAGCTCTCCGCCGCTTTCCTTTACATGCACAGGTCTCTTCTCCGCCCGGTCTATCTCGACGCGCATCACCGTGTGGCCCCCATCGGTCTTGAATGCCGTCACACGTATCTTCTGTGGCGGCTCGCAGTACATCTCCGCAGCCTGCTCCACCACATAGATGTCCTCTTCGTTGCGCACGCCGGCTATCGATCCGTTGTCCTTGACACCTATCAGAAGCCTTCCGCCGTCATTGTTAGCAAATGCCGACAGGCTGCGGGCTATCTTGCGGGCATCCGACACTGCATACTTGAAGTCCTGATGCTCATGCTCACCCTCCTCTATGAGCGAGGCTATATAGAATTTACCCTTTATTCCCTTGATATCCTTCATCGCGGGTAGGTGAGATTCGCGTCGGTTATACGGTCAAGCACCTCTTCGACGTAACGTCGGGCCTGGCGGCGTGCCTCGGGGAGATCCATGAATGAGTAGTTGCCGCAGTCGCGGGGTGTGGCTCCGGGCACTTCCCCTTCGTAAGTTGCCACATACTCCATGGTGTCGCGCACCAGCTGAAGTATGTCACGTGGCTCAAGAGCCCCCTGTACCAGCAGGTAATTCCCCGTGCAGCAACCCATAGGCCCCCAGTACACGATTTTGTCCCGCCAGTCGGCTCGGTTGCGAAGATATGTGGCCGCAAGATGCTCCATGGCATGCAGTGACTCCGGACTCAGAGCCGGCTCGCGGTTAGGCTCGCTCATGCGTATGTCAAATGTCGTCACGGTGTCACCCCCGGGAGTAGTGTCTCTCCTTGACAGGTATATGCCGCGTAGCAGATGCTCATGATCTATGGTGAAACTTGCTATCTTCTCCATTTCTCTGTTATGTTGTCGGTTGTACACTATGTTTTTGAAGATCGTTTTTTAACAACCTCTTATTTCGTCAGCATGTAGCCCGTATGGCTGTCGGTGTGTGTCACAGCGTTGAGATAAGCTTCTTTATGAGGGCGAACGACTGTCGCGGTGCGTCCTCCCAGAATGTCTCGTATTGCCGTGAGTTGTCGTGGTGACACCATGGCGTGTCGCTGATCACACGCATGCAGAAGAATGGCACTCCCCTCTGATGGCATGTCTGCGCTATCGCCGCGCTCTCCATGTCTATGGCAAGCACATCCGGGTAATGCTCTTTTATGCGGTCCACCTCGCTCCTTGAGGTGATGAACAGCTCCCCCGACACTATGAGCCCGCGTTTCACATTCTCCCCATCTACTGCTTCACTGTATGTCTCAGCCGGAAACAGTCTCGGACATCCCGGCACACGGCCCCATTCTTCCCCTATGCACCAGAAGTCATGGTGAGCCACGTCGGTTGCCACTATGGCATCCATCACTGCGACATTATCGCCCGCTCCTGCGGCGACACCTGTGTTGATCACGAGATCCGGATGGAATGCGTCGATGAGTGTCACAGCCCCTATCGCGGCATTGACTTTCCCGATCCCGCACTCCATGAGTGCCACATCATGGTTCCCGATCTTTCCCGTGTGCATAATTGTCCCGTGTGACTCCTCTGTCCTTGGATTTTCCATGAGCGGAAGCAGCAGATCAAGCTCTTTCCGCATGGCTACGATTATCCCTATTTTCATGTCTGTGCTGTTTTTAAGGTTGATGTTACGCCATGGGATGACGGCACGGCAAGTGCCGACAGTTCCCAGATAATATATATGGGGAGAAAGACTATTGCAAGAGTGAACGGATCGCCCGTGGGCGTGATGACTGCCGACAGGACAAGCAGACCCACTATGGCATGGCGGCGGTAGCGATGGAAGAACCCCCTCCCGAGCAGCCCCGTTTTACCTAAGAGCCACGCTGCGACGGGCAGTTCCGAGACTATGCCCATCACCAGTATCAGTGTCATGAATGTCTCTATGTATGAATCAAGAGATATCTGGTTGGGCACAAAGCTGCTCAGCTGATATCCGGCCAGAAACCTTAGGGTCAGCGGGAATACGAGCAGATAACCTATTGCCGCCCCCAGATAAAACATCACATTCCCGCCAAGGAATGCCAGTCGTGCGCCGCGCCTCTCGCTTTCATATAGACCCGGCGACACAAATCCCCACAGAAGATACACTATTATCGGAAATGACGTCACCACTGCGAGCCACAGCGATGTCGACATGTGCACCATGAATTGCGAGGCAAGCTGTATATTGATGAGGCTCACATCCTCGCGTAAGCCATCGGCACTCCCGCCTATGCGCTCAAGCATCCCGTACACCGGAAAGTCCTGCCGGCATGGCGCAAGGATCACCTTGTCGAAAAGCTCCGGCATCACTGCGAAATAGATGCACATAAGCCCCGCGACAATGCCCGCGCTCTGAAGAAGCACCTTCCTGAGAGCCTCCAAATGATCCCAGAATCCCTCTTCGCGGCTCAATTCTTATCCTCTTTTTTATCGCTTTTGTTTATTTCGTCCTCCACTTCGTTAAGGCCCTGGCGGAATGACCTGATCCCGCGGCCTATGCCTCTTGCAAGTTCCGGGATGCGCTTGGCCCCGAAGAGCAGCAGCACCACCACAAGTATTACGATGATCTCTCCCGTTCCAAGGTGAAATATGCAAGGTATCATAGCTGACTGTGTATTTGTTATCTAATGCAAATTTACTCCTTTATTTCCAAATAACCCCATTCCTCCCTGTTTTTAATAGTTTTTTACAACCGGCTCCATTGGCCTCTCCGCCGTCTTCACCCCCACGGCTTTATACTCCGAAAGCCAGTTCACCCCCGACTTTATACTCCGAAACCCAGTTCGCCACTCCCGGCAATATAGTCTGAATACAAGCTCTCCCCCCGGTTTCATACTCCGAAAGCAAGTGACAGAGCTGACTGTGCTGCCTGTGATGCGGCAGCAACAGTCACCTCTGTCACTGAGATGTTGTTAGGTATGTTGCCCTTGTTGTCCGAGAGGTCATTGTGCCCCTCCCGGCTTCTTATATCGGCTCCGGTCTTAGCCCTGTGGCTCGCAGAGCCATTTGAACTTAGAATCGGTCACTTACAGGTGTGATGGTGAGTGTGAACGAATACTCTCCGAACGGCACCAGATACTCCTTCAGCGGAATCGCTCCCCAGCTGTTCACGCAAGCCACACCCATCTGGGCATAGTCCACGAGCACATTGGTGACATCATCCTGGCTCAGTTCTCCCCAATGGCTGTTTGGCTTCTCGATGCCGCCGTCAAGGCTTTCTATCGTGTAATGGAGTGCCGATGCCGAGAATGGCCTTGTCGATGTGAATTCAAGTCCCGAACCCTTTTCGTCGAGCACTGTCCAGCGACGCAGGTCGGTATGTGTGCCTGTCTCCTGCGGGCGTATGTAAGGATAGGCCTGCGATGTCACGCTCTGCCTGTAGATGCCAAGGTCCGCGGCCTGCTGGCGGTCGCTGTAATTCTCTATCGGCCCCCTGCCGTAATAGTCCACAGTCTCATAGCGTGCCGGCATAGGCATCTGTATCCCGTAGCGGAACAGCATGGGCACATCCTTTGCATCTGCGTCAGGAGTCATCTTTTCATTTATCTGTATGGCTCCCTCTCCGTTCACGGCATATTCCATGGTCAGTGTGGCGGGCACCTTCTCCATAGTGTACACAGCCTTCACTGTGGCCACGCCGTTCCTGTGTCCCGGTGTCATGCTCTTAAGCTTCAGTCCCGGGTTCTTCCATGCGGCAAGCTTCTTCTGCAGCCCTGCGCCGTAATCATTGTCCGTAGGTGCGCGCCAGAAATTAGGTGTTATCATGGCTCCCTCTTTGAGCATATCCTCCCCATTCACCACATAGCGCACTATGAATCCTGTCTTGTCATCGAATGACACTGTGAAGTTCTCGCCCTTTACTGACAGGCAGCCTCCGCTGCGGTCAATATTCATTACCGGCCTGTTGCTGAACTCTGCCATCTTCACATTGACCGGCGTAAGGCGTATCTGCTCGCGTGCCACCACACTCCCTGCCTCAAGCATCGGGGTTGATTTTTTTAGCCGGTAGGTCACGTTCAGCAGTGCCTCGGTGTCATTGTCCACAGGCCCGAAATCCACTTTCACCTTGCTGCGGGCCTGAGGCGCGGTGTTTATGTCGCTCACGCTGCCTGTTCTCACAGGCTTTCCGTCGGCAAGCAGCGTCCATTCCATCGTCACATCGTCAAGCGGAGTGAAGAATCGCTCGTTGTATATCTCGAGGCCCCCGTCCTCGCTAAGTGTCGTGTGGATGTCCTGCTGCACTCGCTGCACCTCATAGGCATGAGGATTGAACACTCGGTCAGGCGATATCAGACCGTTGTCACAGAAGTTCTGGTCGCTCGGATCACTGCTCTTGAAGTCTCCGCCGTAGGCATATATAGTCTTCCCTTCAGGTGTTGTCCAGCGCACCGACTGGTCCACGAAGTCCCATATGTGGCCACCCTGATACTTGGGATATTTCCTTATGAGGTCCCAATACTCCTTGAATCCACCTTCCGAATTGCCCATGGCGTGCGCGTACTCACACTGTATCAGCGGCTTGGTGTATTTCGGATTGGCTGAATATCTCTCCGAATGCTCGTAGGGATAATACATCGGGCAGAATATATCGGTCTTCCCGTCGATCCCGGCGCGCTCATACTGTACGGGCCTTGATCCGTCAAGGCTCTTCACAAGGTCATAGGCCTTCTCGAAGTTTGGTCCGTATCCGGCCTCGTTGCCGAGCGACCACACTATGATCGAGGGATGATTCCTGTTTGCGGCTACATTGCGGCGGTTGCGCTCAAGATGAGCCTTCAGATACTGCGGATCCTTTGCGAGTGTCTCGTCGTCATAACCCATGCCGTGCGACTCTATATTGCTCTCGGCCACCACATAGATGCCATACTTGTCACACAGGTCATACCATCTCGGATCATCCGGATAATGGCATGTGCGCACCGCATTTATGTTAAGCTCCTTCATCTTCTTGATGTCCTGAAGCATCCGCTCCATTGACACCACATAACCCCCGTCCGGGTCAAGTTCATGGCGGTCAGCTCCCTTGAAGAGCACAGGCTGCCCGTTCACAAGCAGCTGCGACCCCTTTATCTCCACCTTTCGGAAGCCCACTTTAAGAGTTATCACCTCGGCATTCCCATTCTTGGGAGTGAAAGTGGTTACAAGGCTGTACAGCGCAGGCGATTCCGCGCTCCATTTCTCCACATTGGCCACATCCATTACTATGTCAGTCCTTTTCTTGGCATCCTTGCGCTCGGCCTCGGCCACGACTTTTCCATCCGGAGAGATGAGTTTCAGTTCAAGACTTCCTGCCCCCTTTATGTCTGCCTCATAGCGAAGCACACCGTTGGTGTAGTCATCGCTCAGATCTCCGTTGATGCGTATATCCTCCACTCTGTTCTTCTCTCTTGCATACAGGTAATTCTCCCTCGCAAGTCCTGTAAGGCGGAAGAAATCCTGGTCCTCAAGATAGGTGCCGTCACACCACCGGTCCACCTGCAACGCTATGAGATTCTTCTTGCCGGGTATGATGTAGGGAGTGATGTCAAACTCCTGCGCCAGCTTGCTGTCCTCCCCATAGCCAACGCGCTTGCCGTTGACCCACAGCGTGAGGTTCGACGTTGCCGACCCGAAATGTGCTATCACATCCTTCCCGTTCCAGTCTGCCGGCACAGTGACGTTGCGGCGATACGTCCCGACGGCATTCTCCTTGTCGGGTGTCTGCGGAGGATTGTTCTTGAAATTGCCGCGCCACGGATATCCTACGTTAAGATATATAGGTGACCCGTAGCCGTTAAGTTCCCACATCCCCGGCACCTGCATGCTCCCCCATGACGTGTCGTCATAGTCCGGCATGAACACCTCATTGCCGGGACGCTGGTCACGGTTCTCTACATAATTGAACTTCCATCTCCCGTCGAGATTGAGATAATTGGCCGACTTTGTTTTGTCCTGCCCCTCGCCGCTGCGGTGCGCGAAGTATGTCGCATGCATCGGCATTCGGTTGATCTCATTGACATTCGGGTCAACCCATTCGGGTGATTTGCCCTGAACGGCAAGTGTGCTTGTCAATAGTAATGCTAAGCTGAAACGTAATTTCATAACTCCTGGTATGATTGTATTCACAAAGTTATGACATATATATGTATGACAAAGGAAATTTTACGGTTAATGATTGTTAAATGCGTATGTTTAATAACATTATTCCGAAACATATCCAATGTTTTTTAGCAAAAATTACATTTTTTCCTCGTAAAAATGACGTAAGTTTAAGAATTATTTTCTAAATTTGCCCCTGCAAGAATAAACTTATCGTATATCAATCATTTAGCATCTCACGCAATGAAAACCATTACCTTTTGGAAAATCCGGTGCTTGGTGGTAGCTATGGCAACTCTGTCAGTGGCAGGGGCATATGCCGCCGATACCGGTAGGTCAGTGGGGCAAATCACCCACCCCAAATCTAAGCAAAGTGCTGATGTAAAGCATGTTGCAGTAATAACGGGCATCATTACCGATACCCATGGAGATCCTCTTCCTGGAGCCTCAGTATGGGAGAAGAAAAATCCGAGAGCGGCAACTGCCACCGATGTTTACGGCATGTTCTCTCTTCCGGCAAAAGGTCGGTCGAGTGTAAAACTTGAGATTTCCTATATAGGAATGAAAAAAGCCGAGGTCACATGGAATGGCGACATGGTGGCCGTTATGCTTGAGGATGACGCAAATGTGCTTCAGGACGTCGTGGTCACCGGTTATCAGGTGGTCGACAAGCGCGCTTCCACAAGTGCCATCACATCTATCAAGGCCGAGGATATTCTGCGTCCCGATGCTATCTCGATTGATCAGATGCTCGAAGGTCAGGTGCCTGACCTTATGTTCATGTCAAATTCCGGTGAGGCCGGAGCAGCCCCGAAGATACGTATTCGTGGCACTTCCTCGATTATCGGCAACCGTGAGCCGCTGTGGGTTGTCGACGGTATCGTCGTGCAGGACCCTGTCCCCATCTCGGCCGAGGACCTAAACGACCCCGACTATGTCAACCGTATCGGCAATGCCATAGCTGGCCTGAACCCGCAGGATATAGAGCGTCTTGACATTCTTAAGGACGCCTCCGCGACTGCCCTTTACGGAACAAAGGCCGCAAACGGTGTTATTGTCATCACCACCAAGCGCGGCCGAGAGGGGAAACCTCAGATCCGTTACAACAACACATTCACTTGGAAGTTCCGTCCTCGCTACTCCGACAAGTCCGTCGACGTCATGAACTCCAAGGAGCGCATTCAGCTTTCCCGTGAATTGTGGAACGACCATTATGTCTACAATACAAACTCTTCCATGCTTGGCTATGAAGGGCTCATGATGCGTCTGTTCAATAAGGAGATTACTCAGGAGCAGTTCGACAGCGAGCTTGCATATGTCGAGACTGTCAACACCGACTGGTTTGATCTTCTCACCCACGACAGTTTCTCCCAGCAGCACAATGCAAGTGTCAGCGGCGGTGGAGAGCGCGGTGTGTATTACGCTTCTCTCGGATTCATGGACAATGACGATGTGATAAAGGGCACCACCAACCGTCGTTACAATGCCATGGTCAATCTCGACATCAATTTTGCCCCGTGGCTGTCTGCTTCATTCGGTGTGACCGGAAATGTCAATGAAAGGGAATACAATCAGGAGTCGATCAACCCCGTGGATTATGCCTACAGCGCGAGTCGCGCAATCCCGGCCTACAATCGTGACGGGTCACCTTATTATTATAGCAAGCTTCAGCGTTACAGCTACGGCCACAACTATAACATCCTCAACGAGCTTGCCAACAGCTACAACAAACAGAAACAGTCCACGGTGACTCTGAACGCCAACCTCCGCTTCCGTTTCACTGACTGGCTCTCTGCCAACGCGATTTTCTCTTACACCACAAGCTCCACCGACATGCATAGCTACTGGGGCGACCGCACATGGTACGCCGCAGAGCTCCGTGATAGCGAATACGGTGTGCCGGCAAGCCCCGAAAGTGTGATGCCGCAGGGTGGTGAATTGACGTTCAACAACACTCGCAACAATAGCTGGACCGGACGTCTGCAGCTTGATGCCAACAAATATCTCGGTGAAGGCGAGATCCACAACATAAGCGGCGGTCTCGGATTTGAAGCTTCTTCGAATACTTATGACGGATATAACCGCATTGACCGTGGATACTTCCCCGATCGCGGCATGTCATTCGTCTCCGGCATAAATCTCGACAATTACCCCAACTACAAGTCATGGCTTGCCAATAACGTTCCCGTCATTTCCAATAATAAGGCCAACGTGATATCGGCTTACGCTACAGCAAGCTACAATTGGAGGCGCATGGTATTCCTCAATGCCAACGCCCGTATCGACGGTTCCAACAATTTCGGTGACAGGGCTAACGACAAGATCCTTCCCGTGTGGTCCGTCTCCGCTTCCTTTGACCCAGCGCAGCTCAGTTTCATAAGGCAGCTCACATGGATTGACCGCTTCACCCTTAAAGCTTCTTATGGCTTCCAGGGCAACATGCTCAGCGACCAGTCGCCTGTGATGATTATAAAGAAAGGCCCGAAGGACGACTATTTCGGTGAATTCTCCTCCACAGTGTCCCGTAACCCCAATCCCGATTTGCGTTGGGAAAAGACCACGAGTGTCAACCTCGGATTCGATATTGCCTTCCTTAACAACCGTCTGGAGCTTGAAGGCGACGTGTATTTCAAGCGCACTAAGGATGCTTTCATGACCAAGAGCATATCTACAGTGAACGGTTACAGCTCATATATCGTAAATGGTGGCAACATTTCCAACGATGGCTACAGCATCAGCATAACAGGCCGTCCCATTCAGACTCGTGACTGGCAGTTGAGTGTGTCAGGCTCCTTCTCGAGGGTCCTCAACTCCATAGAGTCTCTGCCGGCAGGCGAGTCCTACAATCTCCAGGACTTTCTCAATGGAAATGCTGTCGTGAAAGGGCAGCCTGTTGGGACATTCTACTCTTACCGCTACCTTGGCCTTAGTCCTGTCGACGGCGGTCCTTTGTTTGATGACTGGTATGACGATGTCGATGAGCTTATAGGTCTCAGCAAGTATGACACATACACGCGCGTGCTTGCCGCTACCGGCTCACGCGAGCCATACATGTCGGGCAGCTTCAGCACACGTCTGCGCTGGAAGCGTCTTTATGTCACTGCCTCATTCAATTATAGCCTTGGTGCTAAGACCCGTCTGTTCGGAATGTACAGTTCTGCGGCAAATTCTGCTTCCGGGGCATCGATAGCAAGTGCCAGCGAGATACGTCCCGAGCTCAACCTCAGCCGCGACTATCTTGACCGTTGGCAGAAACCGGGCGACGAGCTTCACACCGACATCCCCGCTATCATTGCGAATGGACATCCGAGCTATTTCAAGTATCTCAACCACTGGTCTACGACAGGTTCCGGTTCCGGTTCTGATTATATCAATGTCATTGCCAACAGCTATTGGGACATGTACGACTATAGCGACCTCCGTGTGGTAAGTGCCGACTATCTTAAGCTTGCGAGCGTGAATGTGTCATATGAGCTGCCCGAACGCCTGATATCCTCCTGGGGCCTTTCTCGCCTTGAGGTGCATGCCTCCGGAAACAACCTTCACACATGGTGTGCCAAAGAGCTTAAGGGTCAGACTCCCACACAAGGCGGATTCACTACCATACAGCTTTCCGACCGTCCGAGTTTCTCATTCGGCTTAAATATCGCATTCTAATCATTATATTCTGACTGCAAAAATGAAAACTATATATAAATATATCATGAATCTTGCCGTGGGGACATTGGTCGCTGGCGGCATGTCATCCTGCTCGGATTTCCTTCAGGAATATTCACAGGATCTGTCCAAGGTGGAGAGCTGGCAGGATCTGGACGAGGTGCTCATAGGTTCCGCATACCTCCAGCCCTCCGCTATGGCGGCTACAGGCAGAAACGGCGATGATATCGAGTGTCTCCATTTTATGTCGGACGAGATAAAGCAGACATTTGTCAATGAATATGACAATCATAATTATCAGTCGACCATGTATTCCTACTATACATGGCAGCCTGAGATGGGCTACAATCCTCTCAAGAAATACGTAGGCGGCGACGACAATTACTGGAATAACCTGTACGGTAAGATTAATGTCTGCAATATGGTGATTTACCTCATCGACGAGCAACCTGAGAACGACAAGGATGACGCTGTGCAGAAGCAGCGTGTGAAGGGTGAGGCATATTTCCTCCGTGCTGCCTATTATTTCCTGCTTGCCAACATGTATGCGAAGCCTTACGACCCGGCCACTGCTGCATCTACTCCCGGCGTGCCGGTCAAGACCACCGAGTTCGTTCAGGATCAGGAATATGTACGTGAGAGCCTTTCTACCACCTATTCGAGGATCATCGATGACCTTTCACAGGCCGAGTCGCTGCTTAATGGCACGCCGGTAAAGTCTCTCCACAGAGCCACATACTCCGCAGCCCTTTTGCTCAAGAGCCGTGTGTATCTCTACATGCAGGACTGGAAGAATGCCGCGCGCTACGCCTCGCTGACTCTTGATCAGAATCGACGCCTTCTTGACCTTCACACCAAGACGGCCGGTGATGACTGTGTGTATCTCTCATCCCCCGAGACTCTGTTCTCGATGGGCGGATACAGGATCGCTGACATTTTCTCCGACAATGTGGACGACTTTGGCAATAAGCTTTCTCCTCACTTCTGTGTGTCTGACGAGATGAATAGTAAATTTTCCGCCGGCGACCTGCGTTCTCAGCTTTATATTGGTAAGTCTGAAGTCTTGGGCGTCTCGCCGGTATTCATCAAGCGCAATGGCCAGTTCAGCAAGCGAAGCACTATTTCCGATGTCTCAAGCACATTCCTCCTCCGTACCCCCGAAGCCTATCTGATACTTGCCGAAGCTTCTGCTTTTGACAACAATGAGAATCTTGCTCGCACAACGCTCGAGTCATTTATGAATACCCGCTATGAGGAGGCCGTCTCTGTCTCTCAGTCCGGCAATGATCTTATCGATCTCATACGTGAGGAGCGCGCACGTGAGTTCATTCTTGAAGGCCACCGCTGGTTCGATCTGAGGCGTTACACCGTGTGTAAGCCCTATCCTTGGTCAAAGACCATAGAGCATGCCCATGGCTACTATGCTGCTACTGGTCCGTGGGGCATTAAAGAGTTCAGTTATGCCGAAGTGTTCCGTCTTGAAGAATTCGACGAGGGATACACCCTTCCTATACCTCGCCCTGTAAGGGAATTCCAGCCATCTATCGGCAATAACACACGCCCACAGCGTGATGTAGTGCGTGTTGACCGTCCTGACGACACCGGCGGTGGCGGTCAGGGTGGCGGCTTCCCCGATTTGGAATGGTGATATGGTTGACTATTTTATGTCAAAATTTTATTAAGTAACTCGCATAAATTATCTGATACATAATTTTGAAGTATTGTCGAGTGACAGCGCAAAAACCACCGATAAGAATAATATGTATGTGTCAGCCCGAAGGGTTACTTGGAACTATTATAACTAATTTATAAGAGTGATTTACAATGAAAAAAATATTTATATATGCTTTCTGCGCGCTGATCGGCTCATCTTTTGCCGGATGTTCTGACAGCGACGAGATCCTTGAGCCTACTCGGCAGGAAGAGAACTTCTATAAGGTTCCTGATGATGCCACTGGCCCTGAGGCTGAGGTGCGTCGTAAATTCTACAATGACAACAAGGTTAACCTCCTGTTCTCGGATGTGCTGCGTCGGGAATATCTCGGAAAGGATGCTTTCGGCGATGATGTTTGGAAAGAGGAGAAGATCGATTTCCGTTACAATGTCACATCCTACAACGAGAATGTCGAATACAGTTGGGAGCTGTTTGACAACGACCGTGACAAGTCACGCGCCGCTGAACTGATCTCACGCTATCTGATGCCTCATTTTGGCGAGAAATTGCGCCCGTTCTCGATCATGGCGGTAAAGACTTTGACTTCAACTGACTATTACGGGCCCGCGGAAGTCAAGACTGTCAATAATGTTAGCTGCCGTGCTGTCTCTGTAGGAGAGATAATGGACGAGGCTGTCACTGATCAGCAGATTGAGGAGTATTTCAAGGAAGTGTGCAAGGACATTCTTAACGTCAAGATCAGCAATCTATATCAGTCGGCTCCCGAATTTGAGGAATTTCGTGCACTGTCGTCCGTCTATCTCGGAGAGTACATATCGAGTGTCGCGCCGGAATGGGACGGAACCAACATGTCTATTATTTATAATTTGGGCTACATAGGATTCTTCAATCTGTACTATCCGCCCTACGACATGTTCCATATGTATGGAAATGATGATTTCAACGACTTTTTCAACCTTGCATTCGACTACACCCCCGATGAGGTAGAGGAAATGTATGGGGAGTACCCGAAGGTTATGACCAAGTATAGTGCTGTAAGAGACGCTTTCCTGTCGGCCGGCTATGTGTTTTGACAGACAAAGAAATCCATCCACGTTACTTAACTTTTGTGTTTTTTTAATATAGATTATTATGAAAAAGATATTATATATGGCCCTTGCAGTCATCCCTTGCCTGTTCGCATCATGTAGTGACGATGATGATGCGGTGGTCACTCCGTCCGCTTCCGGCACTATGACCGACGATCTTGGCAACGAATATGGTTGGGTGCGCATCGGCAATCTTGAATGGACCACATCCAATGCCCGCAACGGTGCGTCTATGCTTGAACATGAGTTCCATAACGATCAGGGCTGGGGCAACGCACTTGACTTTAGCGGCCAGTTGGAATATGCTGAGACCGAGTATATGCCTCGTTATGGGAATCTTCTCACCTACGACGACGCTCTTGCTTCTGTGCCTGACGGATGGCGTCTTCCGTCCGATGAAGACTGGAAAAACCTTGAGCGCGCCCTCGGAAGCGACGATGTGGACGCTCTCGGTATGCGCGGAAGTGCCGGTCTCGCCTTGATGGCTGAGGATTCCGGTTCGCAGCTTGCATTGCTCCTCGGCGGTGCCATGATCGGTGTCAGGATAAATCATGAAAAAGAGTTCGGCTATTACTGGACTTCGACACCTGCCCCTGACGCCGGCCTCAAAAAGAGAGCTTATTTCCGTAAGATTGTATTCGGCAACGATAGAGTAGGGCGCTACGCCACTGACCGCACAAACCTTCTCTCGGTCCGCTGGTGCCGCGATGCTCAGCGATGATTCATGCAATAGAAAAAAATAACCAATACTCTATGTGATAAGTAACTCGCATAAATTAGCTGACACATAATTATGAAGTATTTTCGAGAGATTTTCGCGCTGTAGCTCAGTCGTGTAGCGAGCTACACGACTGAGCTACAGCGCGAAAATCACCGAAAAGACGAATAAGGATGTGTCAGCCCGAAGGGTTACTTGAAATTATTTTAATTATAACTAATTTGTAAGAGTTACTTATTATGTACACTCGATTAGCAAGTTTGTTTTTCGTAAGTGCGATTGCTGCTGGATGCGTGTCTAACGCCGCTGCGGCCGACAGTTTCACCATCAAGGGCTTCCTCCCCGGGATTGCTGACAGCACTAAGGTTAATCTCGTGAATGTGGAGGGGGCTGAGCCTAAAATGATTGCCGAAGCAATCACGACCGACGGAAATTTCACCCTCTCCGGTTCGGTGGACATGCCTTCCATGTGTGAGATGGCCTTCTTTCAGGTCCGCAACAAGAACTCCGGCTTCTACCGGCCCCTTTCCTCGCGCATAATGGTGGAGAATTCCGACATTGATGTGTCCTACACATTGTCTCTTGACAGCATTGCCAAAATCAATCCGTTTGTTGTCAACGAGAAATTCATGAAAGTATCGGGAAGCAGATCCCACGACCAGTTTGCCGAGTATCTGGCGAAATATGCAGCTGCCGAGGAGAATGTCAAGGTTATCGGACTCAAGCATGCCGGAAAGTGGATGGAGACACAGAATCATCCCGACACTATGGCTATATACGATAAGAAGAAATTCGAAGCAGAGGCTGGTCTCGCAGCAGCCATGCGTGACTTCATAGCTTCTCATCCCGCCTATCACTTCTCGGCATATCTTACGGTAAAGGAGCTCTCAAAAATTTTCGCTTACACAAGCGATGAGATCAAAGCCATGGTCGAGAGCGTTAAGGCTTGTCCCGACACCGCCCGCGTGAACTTTGTGTGCAAGGCTGGGGAGCGGGCCATGAAGCATTGTCTCGGACAGAAATTCTTTGATTTCAACGTCGACAACACTGATGGCGTGGCACGTCCAATGTCGAGCTATGTTACCCCTGGTAAATACACATTCATCGACTTCTGGGCATCATGGTGCTCTCCGTGTCGTGCCGCCATTCCGCATGTGCGCAAGCTCCATGAACAGTACGCCGGCAAGCTCAACGTCTACAGCATCTCCTGTGACGAGGATAAGGCTGACTGGGACAAGGCTATGTCTGAAGAAAAAATGGAGTGGACCCAGCTCCGTCTCAACCCCGAACAGATCAAAGAGCCCTCACGCGCATATGCTATAAGCACCATTCCGCGCCTCATCCTCATCGATCCCGCAGGCCGTCTCGTCTGCTCCACCAATCGTCCTATCGATATAGACGTTTACCTTGAAAACAATCTTAAATAACATAATCTTACGTATGAAACACTTCATTACACTCCTATCCCTCCTCTCATCCGCAGCTGTGGTGGCACAGACAGCCCCGGGCTTCTCCATCACAGGCAAAATTCCCGGACTGAAGGCCGGAACCAAGATCGAACTGATCAACACTGAGACACAGAGCCGTGCAGAGGCCACTGCCGCCGACGGTTCGTTCGAGATAAAAGGATCAGTCGAAATGCCCTCGCTCTTCGAAATCCGCTTTACCAATCCTGAAAAACTGACCAACATAAAGGCACTCCAGTTCATGGCAGAGAACCTTCCCATACAGATTTCTGCAACTCATCTTGACAGCCTGCCTGTATATACGGATACCGGAAATCTGTTCGGCGGTAACTACGACTGCATATCCATAAAGGCCGGTGACGCGCAAAAGGAATACATGCAGTATCTTGAACTCATTCGCCCTTACGAGAAAGCCTCCTATGACGCTTTCTACAACATGTTAATGGACGAGAAGCGCGACACATCACCCGAAGGACAGAAACGCCTTGAAGAGGCCTACAGCAAAGCCTTCAGTGCGCATGCTGACGCAGTATACAGATTCAAGAATGAACATGCCGCATATCACTTCTGCACAGGCATGTGGACTAATGACCTGTACACCCCCTTCGCACACACCGAAGCGGAGATTCAGGAGATATGGAACAAAGTCAAGGACAACAACTCCCCCGCCCGTCTTGATGCTGTCCGCAAAGCCATGGAATATGCCCGCAAATACGTCAAAGGCAAACCCTACACCGACTTCGCGCTTCTTGACACCGAAGGCAACCGCCACAACATGTCCGAATACATAGGCAAAGGCAAATATGTCCTCATCGACTTCTGGGCATCATGGTGTATGCCGTGCCGCGCATCCATTCCGGTGGTACGCGAGATTTACAAGAAGCATAGCGACAAGGTAGACATATACGCCATAAGCATCGACCAGGACGAAAAGGCATGGCGTCAGGCAATGGAACAGGAAAAGATGGAATGGAACCAGCGTTACGCTCCCGGCGATATGTTCCAGGCTGTAGTTGAACCTTATAGCGTCAAAGGCATCCCCCACATGGTGCTGATCGACCCACAGGGCAAGATCGCATTTGTCGGACACAACGCCGCACTCATCACCTCCGTCCTCGACAACATCTAAATCCCGCAATCGTAGGGTGGGGGCGTGCCCCCACCTCTATTGCAAACACCCTCCCCCCGCCGACGGCAACCTCCCCTCCGTCCCCAACAACAAAAAAATGCAACCGTAGGGTGGGGGCGTGCCCCCACCGCCGTCGCAAAAAAACACTCTTCCCTCCGTCGCAAAAAAACACTCTTCCCTCCGTTGCAAAAAACACTCTCCCCCGCCGCCGGCAAACAACAACATTATTAAAAACGACAGCGGATATTTCTAAAAATGGAAATATCCGCTGTCCTATTGGTTATTATAATGTAATTTTACATCACCTTATACTCAGCAACCTTCTCAGGATCAAAAGTATTGATAAACTCAGCATGCTTCGTCACCTCAGCCTGAGCAAGATTGAGATACACCTCAGCCGAGCGGCGGAACGAATCATTCCTCTGAGCGTCAAGCATCAGCAGACAGCTCATCACAGTGACACCGGCCATCTCCACAAGACGGCGGGCCATAAAGTCGCCGTAAGCCTGATCCTCGACTTTCCCTACAGTCTCCACAGCCTTGGCATACATGTCAGCCATGACGCGGATGCGGTCCTTGATGCCCTGAAGTTCAGGCTTCACATCATTCTCGAGATACGAATTGATCAATCCGAGGTAAGTGCCGGTAGTCACGTGGCGTATCGCAGCCACCACCTGAAGCTGAGTCGTGCCCTCGTAGATCGAAGTGATACGCGCATCGCGGTACAGACGTTCGCAGGCATAATCCTTCATGAAGCCTGAGCCGCCGTGTATCTGTATGCAGTCATATGCATTTTGGTTGCAGTACTCGCTACCCATACCCTTGGCGAGCGGAGTCAGAGCATCAGCCTGACGGGAATACATCTTCGACTCCTTGCGCTCCTCGGGAGTGAGCGAACGCTCCTTGGCGATATCGTCATACACCTTGTACATATCCACAAATCGGGCGCACTCATACAGCAGCGAACGTGACGCATCCAGCTTGGCCTTCATCACCGAAAGCATCTCATACACAGCCGGGAACTCGATGATAGCCTTCCCGAACTGCTTGCGGTCACGTGCATAAGCCAGAGCCTCGCGGTAAGCAAGCTCGCTCACACCAACGCTCTGAGCAGCGATACCCAGGCGCGCACCGTTCATAAGAGCCATCACATACTTGATGAGCCCCAGACGGCGGGAGCCGCACAGTTCAGCCTTGGCATTCTTATATGTAAGCTCGCAGGTCGGAGACCCCTTGATACCCATCTTGTTCTCGATGCGGCGCACATTCACGCCTCCGTCGCGCTTGTCGTAGATAAACATCGACAGTCCGCGGCCATCCTTGGTCCCTGCTTCCGAGCGGGCGAGCACAAGGTGAATGTCGCTGTCACCGTTGGTGATGAAACGCTTCACACCGTTCAGCCTCCAGGTCCCGTCGGGCTGTTCGGTGGCCTTGAGCATCACGCTCTGGAGGTCCGAGCCCGCGTCAGGTTCCGTAAGGTCCATTGACATGGTCTCACCCTGGCACACACGTGTGATGAAACGTTTCTTCTGGTCCTCGTCGGCAAACTCATAGATTGTCTCCGCACAGTCCTGAAGGCCCCACAGGTTCTCGAAACCGGTGTCGGCACGGCTCACGATATCCGCAGCCATGATGTAAGGAGTGATAGGGAAGTTCAGTCCGCCGTATCTGCGCGGCATGGCCATACCCATGAGCCCCGCCTTGCGGCATGCGTCAAGGTTCACCTGTGTCGCGTCGGCATAGGTCACGCGGCCGTCAGCCACCGACGGGCCCTGATGGTCCACATCCTCGGCATTGGGTGCTATGATGTCGCCGCATATCTCGCCGACTATTTCAAGCACCTTGTCATAGCTGTCCTGGGCATCTGCATAGTCCAGAGGAGCATAGTCATACTTCTCGGCATCTGTATAGTTGCGTTCTTTCAGAGCCACAATCTTCTCCATCAGCGGATGGGTCAGATGGTGCTTGAGATCCGGATTGTCTGTATAGAAATTTGCCATGTTACTTCGAGTTTTTCTTGTAGTATTTGATCAGTTTCGGCACCACTTCCTCAAGATTGCCGGTTATCACATAGTCGGCTATCGTGTTTATGGGAGCGTTGGGGTCGTTGTTGATTGATATTATGATGGAGCTCTCCTGCATTCCGGCTATATGCTGTATCTGACCTGATATGCCGCAGGCTATGTAGAGCTTCGGACGCACGGTCACACCGGTCTGTCCTATCTGGCGTGCATGTTCGGTGAATCCGGCGTCGACAGCCGCACGCGATGCACCCACCTCTGCTCCGAGTGTGTCGGCAAGATCGTGCAGCAGCTTGAAATTCTCCTTTGATCCCACGCCGTAACCGCCGGCCACGATGATGGGGGAGTTCTTGATGTTGATCTTCGACTTCTCTATGTGGCGGTCTATGATCTCTACCACAAAGTCAGCGTCGCTCACATACTTGCTTGCCTCAAGGTCGATCACCTCACCCTTGTGGGCCGGATCGAACACCTCTTTCTTCATCACACCCTCGCGCACGGTTGCCATCTGCGGGCGGCACTCGGGATTGACGATAGTAGCTACGATATTGCCGCCGAATGCCGGACGTATCTGAAGAAGCAGGTCCTTGTACTCCTGCTTGGTGCGTGCGTCCGTATGGTCACCTATCTCAAGTGCCGTGCAGTCTGCGGTCAGGCCGCTGTGAAGGCATGAGCTCACGCGCGGACCCAGGTCGCGGCCAACACAGGTTGCTCCCATGAGGCATATCTGTGGCTTGATCTCCTTGAACAGATTGATGAGCACCGCGGCGTGCGGGTTAGAGGTGTAGGGAGACAGACGCTTGTCCTGTACACGGTACAGGCGGTCTACGCCATAGGGGAACACCTGCTCTCCCACTGTGTCGAGGTTGTCGCCCACGGCAACGGCTTCGAGCTTTACTCCGAGTTTCTCGGCGAGCACTCGCCCTTTGGTCAGAAGTTCGAGGCTCACGTCGGCCACCTTGCCGTCCTCGATTTCGAGATATACTATAAGATTGTTCTGGTCCATTGGGCTTATCCTATTGTATGGTTTGTGATTAGTTCTTTGATCAGATCCTCTATGGCTGCATCGCTGTCATCGAGCACACGGCACTCCTTGGTGGCGAACACCACATTCTCCACGTTCTTCACCTTCGTGGGCGAGCCCGGCAGACCTATCTGCATCGGATCGGCCTCCACATAGGCTGCGCTCCATTCCTGAAGGTTCAGGTAAGGACGCTTCTCGAGAAGTGCTTTTCTCTCCTCGCTCAGTGTTGCTGCCTCGCTCGGCGATGCGGCATACTTGTACTTCTGCACGCGCATGGCGTTGCGGGGGCGGCATTCGGCGGCTGTGCCGTTCACGGTCACTACGCAGGGTAGCGGTGACTTCACGGTCTCCACGCCGTTCTCAAGTCTGCGTTTCACGGTCACATACCCGTCCTTCAGGTCAAGGATCTCTTCTGCATAAGTGACCTGTGGCAGGCCAAGCTTCTCTGCTATCTGAGGTCCCACCTGGGCTGTGTCTCCGTCTATTGCCTGACGGCCGCCGAGTATGATGTCATAGTTCCCTATTTTCTTCACTGCCTGTGCGAGTGAGTACGATGTGGCAAGGGTATCCGCTCCGCCCAGGGCGCGGTCAGTGAGCACCACGCCGCTGTCTGCGCCGCGGTAGATCGCTTCTCTGATTATTTCGGCTGCGCGCGGCAGGCCCATTGTCAGCAATGTGATTGTCGATCCGGGATTGGCATCCTTGAGCCGGAGTGCCTGCTCAAGGGCATTGAGGTCTTCCGGATTGAAGATGGCGGGCAGTGCGGCCCTGTTGATGGTGCCATCCTCTTTCATTGCATCTTTGCCCACATTGCGGGTGTCGGGCACCTGCTTGGCGAGCACGATGATGTTGAGACTCATTTTTGTTATTATTTAAGGTTTTTATTGCTTATGGATGTGAATCGGTAACTACTCAGCTATGCAAAGTCGTTGAGTATCAACTCTATTGCACGAGGTCAATCTTGCGTAATGCCCGATTTTC
>ERZ808040.609-NODE-609-length-29759-cov-6.285055_pt1 | contig 29759 bp, 18 predicted proteins | sample MGYA00380191_ERZ808040 | MGnify/ENA primary metagenome ERZ808040 (study PRJEB31490, sample SAMN06133395) | mouse gut metagenome | isolation source: J6 | host: mice | place: China: Chengdu | collected 2015-05 ...
CTCCATATGCACCTCTTTTTATGCTGATAATCCCATTATAACCATCATATCCTTAGCATAAAACAATTTTGCATCATTTTTGCATCTTAGGAGAAAAAACTCTATAAAAAATTGATAAATTCCAGCGCTATCCCTGATACCGAATCCGCTCGACAATCGACTCCTTTTTGACCGTTCTGCTCAATACAAAGGACAGCAGCATCTGCATAGCCGCTATAAAAAGAAATAAGAACACGACCTCCCTAAGCGGAAAGTGATACCTGCCAATTCCAATAAATACCTGCGCCTTACCATACCGGAACAGTGCATACCCCAGCGGAATCCCTACAGCAAGCGACACCGCAGCCGTTCCTGCGCTGAAAAAAATCCCCTCCAGCTGGAGACTCCTGCCCAGTTGGCTGTCTGTCATGCCGACTGCCTGCAACACACCAAATTCCTGCTTTCTTGTGACAATGCTCGTAATCATTGTGTTTGTCAAGTTCATAAAACTGATAAAGGCAATGATCATACACAATAAATACACCGGCAGCTTCAAAAGGCGAATTGAGCCCACTGTAATCTCCAGTAAATTTTGATAACTGTCCATCAAGACATGTTCCATATCACCAGTAAGCGCCTCCAGTGCTTCTTTGACCAACGCCGTGTCCTTCGCGTCGCAGTCCACCCAAATGTCATGATTCGCCTCACCCGTAAATCCCAATTGTTCGTATGTGTCCCTCGTCATTGCCATATCCGCTCCCACATAGACAAACGACGCGAGCATCTTCGGTCTCCACTCTTTTTCCACCACACCGTCATAGAGCTGAAAATGATACGTACCGCCTACGGCAAAACCGCTCGCCGCCATGCCATATTCGTATCCATAGCAGACTCCCGCCTCTGCGCTCATCTGGTCGTAATCGAGCCCGCTTAACTCGTCCCTCTCCACTCTCCGGTCAAAATCGTCCCGGTCTAACACCAAAATCCCATATGCCTCCCCAGTCTCTATGCCCTGCGTGTCAAGCTGCTTTGCATATACAATGCTGCGTGTTCTGACATCTGTGACGCCGGGAATTGTCTTGATTTTTTGTATCAGCTTTTCGTCCAGCGGATTGTTTTCCAAAATGTGATTCAGATTATTCTCTGGATACGCCTCGTCCGCCAAGTCATAATTTAACTGTATCTGAAACTGACCATACGGAATCTGCGTTCTCGCCTCATATTCCGCATCCATATTGCCCAGCAGACTTGCGAAAACAACAAACAGCACGCAGGACAATCCCATCGAAATAATGGTAGACACCGTCCGTTTCCTGTGGCTGGAAAGATTGGCAAAAGTGAGCGACACCACAGACATACTGCGTTTTCCTTTCCGAAAACCAGCGCGCTTTCCACCCTCCTGATAGCGCATCGCCTCCACCGGAGAGATGGACGCCACCATGCGCATCGGCTTTTTTAACGCGAGCCATACCGTGGCAAAAGCAAGCAGCGCAGAAAGCACAAGCAGCGGAACACTCACAAGCTCCATCGCTCTCATCTGCAGCGCATACCCGCGCGTATTGAGATCATAAGCCATGTACGCCAGCACACCATTTGCGACCCCAATCCCCGCAAGCAGCCCAAGCGGTACACTGATGCACGCCAGATACATGCCTTCTTGCAAAACTACCTGCCGCATCTGCCGTCTCGTCGCGCCAACAGCCTTTAGTTTCCCGTACTCCTGTACCTTCTGTACAATACCCACCTGAAAAATATTGTAAATAACGACGACCGAAAAGAGAACGACCAGCATACATGCCACTGCGCAGACGACTATCGTCTCCGTTCCCGGGTCCAGTATCCAATTGAGATAGTTTTTGTTGAGACTGACCATTTCATCAGAAATACCGCAGTTTGCAGCCAGCTTCCCGATGACCGTTTTTGCGGTGTCACGCGTAATCGGAACACTCTTGTCAAGCTGGAATAAGACTGTATATCTTTTGTCCGTCTCTGCCACATTCTTTTCAAAATGCTGCTGCGAGGTGTATGCAGACATGGAATTTGCCTCATACGCCGCCGACTGCAGCAGTCCGCAGATAACAAATTCCTGCGGCGTGTAGACTGCTTTCAGGCTGGTGCGGAATCGCACCACCACCGTATCGCCAAGCTGCGGCTGCTCTATTCCAAGCTCACGGAAAAAAGCCGGCGCCGCGGCAATCTCATTTTCCGCCTCAGGGTAATGCCCTTCTACAAATACCTCCTCCATGTGAGACAGTATGCGCGCCGTTTGATCCAGCCATCCCAGCGACAACTCCTTGCGGCTCTCCACCTCCGCGTAGCGTGTGGTGATGCCAAGCTGTGAAATCTCCGCACGCCGCGCCGCCTCCGTCACTTGTTGGGCAGTCAGGTTTTTGAAGCTGCCGTAAAATTCGCCATAATAATCTGCCGCATTGGATTTGTTCATTCTGATCATGCCGTAGCCAACACCTGACACGGCTGTCAGAAGCAGTGTCGTGAGCAGGATAGATATAGCAATCAGAATACTTCTTACCCTGTCCTTTTTCACATTTGCCCATGCAAGTCCTGATATCGTGTTCATCAGCGCACCTCCCCTGCCTTGCCGTCCTCAATCATGATGATCCTGTCCGAGAGCTGCGCGATCTCCTCGTCATGCGTTATCATTACCAGCGTCTGTCCGTATTTCTGCGCCGACAGCTTCATGAGTCCTATAACCTCGTCGCTCGTCTTGGAATCCAGATTGCCCGTCGGTTCGTCGGCAAAGACAATATCCGGTTTTGCTGCCAGCGCCCGCGCAATTGCCACACGCTGCTGCTGCCCGCCTGACAAGGTGTTTGGCAGATTGTGGCGTTTGCCCTCCAAGCCCAGTGTCTGTATGATATCCTGCACAAACGACTCGTCTGCCTTCCGCCCGTCAAGTCCAATCGGAAGAACGATATTCTCCCACACATTAATTGATGAGACAAGGTTGTATGCCTGAAAGATAAAGCCCATCTTCCTTCTTCGGAACACGGCAAGGGCATCTGGTTTCAGCGAAAAAATCTCTGTATCCCCGACATACACTTTCCCGCTGGTCGGATTGTCCAGTCCGCCCAGCATATGTAGCAATGTACTCTTGCCGGACCCGGATTTGCCTACAACTGCCACAAACTCGCCTTGTGCAATCGCAATATTGCAGTCGTCCACCGCCCGCACCTCATTCTCACCAGAATGATAGTATTTACATAAATGCTCTGTTCTTAAAATCGTACTCATACTATTCTCCTATCTTTTCTTTCCATATCCCACACTTTATTATCCCCCCTTTTTCTTGCAATCGGCTTTCAAAAACAGAAAAAAGCCTTACGAAATTGTAAGACTTTTACACCATGGCAGTTGAAACACAAAACAACTTCCGCGCTTTTGATGCCGCGGCGCTGTCACTGTGAGCGTTCCCTCATGCCTAGTCACGATCTCGCGCGCCAGGTAGAGACCGATGCCTGCGCCGGAAGCCTGCTGCACTTGTCTGTCCGTTCCCCTGTAAAAGCGCTGAAAAATCCGGTTCTGCTCCTCCTTCGGAACACCGATGCCTTCATCTTCGATCTCAATGCGCAGATAGACCGTCATTTTCATCATGCGGATAGTAATTTTTGTACCAGCTTCACTATATTTTACTGCATTTTCCAGCACATTTAAAAATGCCTCGCAAAGCCATTTGGTGTCCTGCTCTACAAGAAGGCTTTGCAGCGCTTCCTCCGCTTCCAGCTCAAGCTCGACTGCCGCCTCCTCCATCTTTGGGTAGATGCGGTTTACTGCCAGCAAAAGCGTGTCAAACAGCGGTTTCTTTTCTTTATTGAGCGCAATCAATCCAGACTCAAGGCGGGAGACATTGACCAGCGCCGCCGCCAGTTCCTCCAACCGCCGGAGCTGTACGCTGCACCGTCCCAGAAACTCCTGATGCTCCTGTTTTGTGAGCTGCCCGGAATGCAAGACCTCGAAACTTGTCTTGAGTGCCGCAACAGGTGTCTTTAACTGGTGGGAAATATCCGTCACAAGCGACTTCACCCCCTCTTTCTCCCGCTCAGCCTGCTCGCCAAACAGCGCAATGCTGTCTGCAAGCGCAGAGAGTTCCATCATAAAACTGTCCAGCCCCGTATCCATAAACTCTGCTTTGACAGCATTCCCGCGCTCCAACGCTCCTTCGCTGCCTGTCAAATCAAATCCCAGTACCGCTTGCCCTGTACACCCATTTTTCAACCGCCATTTTGTCGCACGGTCGCGCAGTGCTGTCACCTGTCCTTGCAGCCAGCGCAGTTCCTCTGCCCTCTTCCTGCCCTTTCTTCTGGCCTGTATGGAAAGCACCGCCATAAAGACTATATAAAGACCGCTGCATACTGCCGCGACTGCCGTCCAGTTTCTATATAAAGATTTCTTATAATGGTCTGCGAAGAATGTATTGTATCCATAGCGCGCCAAACTTTTCTTTGCATCTGCGGCTTCTTCTGCGGAAACGCCCTTTAGCAGCCCTGCCACAATGTCAATCGACGCACGGTCTTCAAGCTGCTGTGCGATGGTCACATACAGGACTTCCATTTTCTCCGTATAATCGCACCACGAAACATACATTAGGACTCCTGCCGCAAAAATGACAGCGGCAAGTCCTATGACCGCCGCCGCAAACATTTCACTGTCTTTCTTCCTCACATTATAAATCTGCATTCTTCAACCTCATTATCCATCATTATCTACTGCCAGCGTTTTATCTGCCGTCACGCAAAATGTAGCCGATTCCCCGCACATTTTTCAGATACTGCGGTGCTGCCGGATTCTCCTCGATTTTCTCCCGCAGGCGCCGAATCATAACCGCGACCGTGTTCTCCTCCACATAATCTCCCGCTGTATCAAAGAGGGCCTCTAGGATCTGATTTTTGGATAAAATCTGGTTTGAATTTTGCAGGAACAAAAGAAGCAGCCGCCATTCCGTCTTTGTGAAAAAAACCTCGTCGTCCCCCCGCCATGCGCGCATCTCATTTTTGTGAACGCGCAGTTTTCCAAAGGTGCGCACGCTGTCCTCCTTATGACTGCGCCCGAAATACGCCTGCACTTTCAGCGTCAGCACAGACAGGGAAAACGGTTTTGCCATATAGTCGTCCGCCCCTGCGCTGTACCCCATCACAAAGTCTGTCTCATTGTCAAGCGCTGTCAGGCACAGTATATAAATGTTATTTTGCGCCTCACGCACATTTCTGATAAAATCCAACCCGCTGCCATCTGGCAGTGTCAAATCGCAGATCAGCATTTGCGGCTGGCATGCTTCCAGGATACAGGCTGCCTCGCTGATCGTGCGGCATGAATATACCTGAAAGCCTGCCTTTTCCAGCGTGAAGCAGATGCCGCGGCTGACGCTCTCCTCGTCCTCCAAAAGTAGTAATTTATTCATCATTTACTGGCAGAGTTTCGCCACAACCTGATTGATCACGCTGCCGTCCGCCTTGCCCTTCAATTCAGGCATAATTGATTTCATGATCATTCCTTTATTTTTCTGCGCTGCAACCTCCGCAAATTTTTCCATAATAAATGCCTCAATCTCCTCTGCGGACATCATTTGGGGCGCATACTCCTGAAAAATGTCGTACCTTGCCTGATACTCCTGCTTTAAGTCCTCCCTTGTGTCAGGGCAGGTGTCAAGCTGTTCTTTCACAGACTTGATTTCCTTTAAAATCACGCGGTCCACAATCTCCTCGCTGATATTGTCACGGCAGTTCTCGTCGATTGCAACCTTCTTCGCCGCTGACACCAGTGCGGAGAGTGCGTCCTTTCTCACCTTGTCCCGCGCCTTCATTGCCGCCATCATGTCCTTTTGTAACTGTTCGAATTTCATTGTTTTTTCCTCTCTTTCCTTTTTGTTTTCTATATTCTGATGCGCAGTTCCTTATGCGATAAACCCGCGAATCTGCTCCGCATACGCTTCTCCCAGCGGCAGTTCATACTCCGTCTTCAGCCTGCTGCGCACCGCCGTCTCGCGTTTTCCTGTCACGGGATTCAAGCCCTCTTTCTCATACTGCTCTTTCCAGACGCCGACACCGCGCTTCTGCCATGACGGAAGCTGGTCAAAATTAATGCCTCTTGAGAAAAGCAGTTCATTCTTAAAGCTCACCGACTGCCCTTCGAGTGCTTTGGTGGCTTCCGAAACGGTCTTTCCCTCTTTCCTGAGCATCCAGTAGCAGTGCGCATTCAGGGAATTTCTGTGCGCATCCTCCTGCCGCCACAGGAAATAATCCTGCACCCGCTCGAGCGTGGGCAGCGGCACCATCCTGCAATCAAACGTTGCCGCCGTTCCAAGCGCCAGTGAAAAGGATGCGCTCGCCTCCGCCGCCAGTGTCGAATTGTACTTGCGGACCTTTCTGCCAAACGTGTTCTCTCCCGTGGCAAACAGCAGCGAAATCTCATCACTCTCAGTAAATCCGTACACGACACGAAATCCGCAGTCCATCAGATGCTCGACGGTGTGAACCATCAAATCCCGAAAGCGAATGTCAAACGGCGCCTCAAATTTGCAGATTTCTTTTGTCAGTCTGGTGAAGCCCCTGCCGTCAAGTCTTGCCACCAGATAAAGCTCCGGCAGAAGAATCTGGTCTAAGGACTGTTCATATACGCGCATTTTCTTATCTAATTCATCAAAGTTCATTGATCGTATCCTCCATCTCCTGTGTCCGCCACTTTTCAACGCGCATCCCTTTTTCTGTCATACAGACAAAGTACAGCTCGTCAAATCCCTCCTCATAGGTAGGAAGCTCGAGTTTATTTGATGTCGCCGCGATCGCCCTTGCAGGAATCTTTGCCTTGCCCTCCCGCAGTTCATTCCGCGCGGTGCACTCCTGTACCCGCGACTGCATGAAATAGCCGATGACGCGGTAGCCGTATTGTTTTGCCTTTTCGATATATTTTTTGCGATCCTCGGCTGTCGGATTCGTGTTGTCAATGACCATGTCCCTCCCCGCGCCAAATGCCTCCTCCATCGCTATGTTTTCCTTATTGCGCGTGTGGAGGGTGTCGAGATCGATTCGTACATATCCAGATAACTCATTTTGACAAAACGTGCTTTTGCCGCTCGCCTGAATGCCTGTCATGACTGCCATTGTCGGCATGGGTGCCACCTCCTCTTTTTTTCTGGAAACAAATACAGCCTGCATTGATTCTATATTAAATGCCCGCTTCCGAAATGTCAATATACTCAAAGTATAACTTCCCGCCGTATCAGCCACCAGCTCATGCAGAACGTCACCGCCTCTGTCACTGGCGCGGCAAGCCACACACCAGTCATGCCAAACCATGCGGGCAGCACAAAGATGCAGGCAAGCAGCACCACCAGCCCCCGCGACATGGAAATCACCGCCGATTCCAGCGCCTTTCCAATGGACGTAAAATAAAAGGACGTAATCGCATTGATACCGGAAAAGAAAAACGAGACCATAAAAATCACCATACCAGACTGCACCATCTGCCGAATCGCGTCGCGCTGTACAAACAGTCCGCTGTACCAGCCTGACAACAGTGTCATCATCCCAAAGACCACAGCGCCGATTGCAAGCACCATACCATTTGTCCTTCTGCGCAGCTTTTTTGCAAGCCCATAGTCCCTTGCACCGTAAACGAAGCTCATCAGCGGACTTGCACCCTGCCCGAATCCTATGACCACCATGCTAAACAGATATGAGACATACCCGACAATCGTAAATGCCGTAACACCGTCAACCCCGATTCTGCGCATAATCACAAAATTATATGCAAACATGGCAATGCCCGTTGACATCTCACCGATAAACTCCGAACTGCCATTGAACAAGGTTCTTCGAAGCACTGATACCGAGAACGAAAAGCGCCCCAGACGATACACTTTCGCCTTTTTGCGGAAATAATACAGAATCAGCGCCAGCGAAACCAGCTCCGAAATCAATGAGGCAATTGCAATACCTGCAATACCTGACGAGACCACAACGGCAAAAACATAGTCCAGCACAATATTAAAGAGCACCCCCACAATGTTGACCTTCATATAATACTGCGGACTGCCCTCGCCCCGGATAAACATGCCAAAGGACGAGTTGACCACCATCACGACCAGCTCTGGAAGCAGGATGCCGTAGTATGTCCCAAAATACACCCGCACTTGTCCAGCAGCCCCCAGTATATCCAGCATCGGCTCAAAAAACAGCGCCACCAGAAGCGCCGTCATCACCGAAAATACCGCTGTCGTCACAATTGTCTGACGAAAAACCTGATTGCACGTTGCAAGCTCCTTTGCGCCAAACAGCATTCCCGCAATCGCAACGCCGCCGACCGAAACCATCAATCCGATTGACAGAAACAAGTAGATGACCGGCAGCCCTAAGTTGACCGCGGCAATGCCCTCCTCACCGATATAATTTCCGATAAAAAAACCGTCCACGACCGTAATCAGCGAGGTCAGCACCATTGCGATAATGGCAGGCACGGAAAACTGCAAAATCGTTCCTGTCGTGTTTTGTCTGATTTTCTCCAAATCCATAAAAATCTCCTCCTATGATAAGTCATTCCGAAAACATCCCACTGCTTTCGGTATGTCTTATTATAGGAGGAGCTAAAAATATAAACTTCTGAATTTGTGCTCATTTTGAAAATAAGTTTTACTGTAGCGGCAGGCAGATATCCAGCTCCATGTACCCCGAACCGCTGTCCACCATGTGATATATGTCAAATCCGCTGCGATAATCCAGCACATAAGGAACGCGCGGCAGCCATATGTTAAAAATCGTCTGGTACGCCGCATAAATATATTTTCCCAGACCCTTATAGGAATAGACTGCGCATTTTCCTCCCTCAATGGTACAGGTATTTTCCAATCCGGCAGCCCTGTCCACACTCATGCAGATATCATACAGACATCTGTCTGATGACGTAATGGCAGGGTCGTCAAATGTCCGCTCAAAATACATTGTATCGTCTGTCACATACGCGCGGTATTTGTCCATAAACTCCTGCCACTGTCCGCTCAGTTGGTGATAGCTTCCAATCCGCCGCTCATACAGCACAAAATAATCCGGCAGCATCCTAATCTCAATCTTTTTACTGCACTCCTCAAAGGTCTCCAACAGAAAATGCTCCCTGTGCATAAAAGGATGGCGGAGTGTCTCCTGAAAACAATTTCTCCGAAAATGCACCGGCGTTGTCTGATACTGCTGCCGAAACATCCAACTGTAATTGGACGGGCTGTAGCCAAACTCATAGCCGATCTCCGTGACTGCCTTGTCCGGCTCAATTTTCAGCCGGAACGCACTCTGTTCCAGCTTGAGACGCCTGATAAACGCATACACACTCTCGCCCGTTTCCTCCTTAAACATTCTGCTGAAATGATATTTGGAAAAATGACAGTGCGACGCCACATCCCCAACAGACAGCTCCTCATTGATATGCCGCAGAATATAGTCAATTGCATGGTTGATTGTCTCATTTGTAATCATGAATCTTCCCACTCCTTATACATCGCGCCAGCCATTATCCTGAAACCACCTTGCAACGCTTTTTGTAGCACGCAATCCCATATTTGTAAATCGTTTTCATGCCGTCGTCAATCAGCGCTTCCTCATAATTTTTGTCATGGATTTGCCGCAGCGCCTCTCTGCATCCCTCGTCAAATGCCGCCTTTTCGGCATATTTTAATTCTATGATAATGCCGATGTCCTTGTCCTCCACTTCCACGCTGATGTCACTGTAGCCCTCGCCGGACTCGGCGTTGGATTTGACTTTCCAGCCGCTCATTCCCGCAAACAGCCCGAGCAGGATTCCGTGGTAAAAATTTTCCTTCATTTTCTTTCTAGTACTCGTATCGCGGATGCTGATGGTTTTTCTCAGATACGAGGTAAATTCTTTCTCGATCGTTTCCGTGTCGTTTTGCTCAAATGCCCTTCCTAGATTTTCCAGCTTCTGGGTATCCCTGCGTGTTTCCTCCTTGAACCATTCCTGTATCTGTTCCTCATAGATCCAGCGTATTTCCCTGTTTGGAATGACAAGCCCTGTCATGCCATCCTCATCCTGTCCGCACTGGGTCAGATATCCTGTTGTAAAAAGAATGCTCCACAAATTCTCAATATTGGAATCCAAGTCCCTGTAGGTCAATTCCTGTCTTATTTTCTTCCTGATGATGCCGCCGTTGATGAGCTGTTCTATTTCATCCTTTGTGGCTGCATCTGCCTGACTGATAAATCTTCTGACAATGTCATTGCTGCTCGTGTTTATCCAGTAATTTTGTGCTTCCATATCTGGATACATTTTCAAGGCATGACAGTGGCTCACTACATCCCATGGGCAGTAAATATCGAGACTATTAAAGTGATAGCCGTCATACCATTCTTTCATAATATCATAGTTTTCCATAAACCCATAATATTCGAGCATCTGCCTGACTTCCATATCCGTAAATCCAAAATATTCATGAAACTGGACATCCTTCACTGTATATACGCTGAAATTATTAATACCCGTAAAAATACTTTCTTTTGAAATCCTAAGACACCCCGTCAGTACCGCAAATTTCAGGCTGTCGTTTGTTTTAAATGCATTTCCAAACAAACCCCTGACCAGCTCCACCATGGAATCATAATACCCTGACTGGTACGCTTTATCTAACGGCACATCATACTCGTCAATCAGCATCACCACATGCTGCCCGTAGTGCTTTCGTAACATCTGCGACAAGATTTGCAGACTGTTCTTTAACAATTCGTCTGACATTGTAAACGCACCTGTATTATCTATATTGATAAGCGCCTCATAACGTTTTCGTTCGATCTCTGTCAACTGGTCACTCTGCATCAGAAACTGAAACCGCATTGCCTCATTGCCGACAATAAAACGAAGCATTGCCTTTGCCTCCTCAAAATTCAGCCCGGTCGCTCCTTTTAAGGTGATGGAAATCACAGGAAATTTCCCCTGATATTCCTCACAGAGTTTCCTCTCTTTTGCAATCTCCAATCCGTCAAAAATCATCATATCGCTGCCCGTCTCAAAAAAATATTTCAGCATACTCATATTGAGGGTCTTACCAAACCGCCTTGGGCGTGTGAACAGGTTCACCTTCCCGAAATGCTCAAGCAGTGTCTTAATCAATCCGGTTTTATCCACGTAATAATAGTTTCCTGTGCGTATTTCTTTAAAGTTCTCTATCCCCATGGGAAGCATTCTTTTTCCTGACATACCCTGCCTCTTTTCTTTGAAATAAACAAATATCCTTTTGTACAGTATAGCATAACACCGTCTCCATCCGCAACCTATTCAAATGCATCTGGCAGCGCCTCAAACTCCATCACTTCCGCCGCCAGAAACTGACCATCCCAGAATGCATCCCATTCCTCCTTCGTGGATTTGCGCACCACATCACCCAGCCCGTAATAATACGCCCCTTCCGGGTCCTCATAATAGTCAACTGACACCCACTCCGCCGTCTCACACGTCCATGTCTCTGTGTTGATAGTACATCGGTTTCCCATTTGATGCGACCCGCAGTAAATGCCTGTCTTATCATAACAGAGCGGCATTGCGGTACTGCTGCTGTCCAGCGTCCCGACCGCTTTCAGACCATCCTCTGTAAAACAGTAAAGTGCCGCGCAGATCGTATATCTTTCCCCGCTCCCGCTCTCCCAGACCGCATCCGATGCGGCAATAACCGGATACGCGTGTGCGCTGCCTGCAAGCCCCTCTATCCCAGCCCAGCATTCCTCCGAAATCCAGCAGACATCTGTATACCCCTCCGCTTTCAGCCGGGCACAGATCTCATCCTGATCATCCGACAGCGGTATTTTTCTGCTCCCCATCAATCCGACTGCTGCCAGCAGGATCAAAATAACTGACACGTATGTCATAAATGTGCCCTGTCTTCGAAATGCCAGCACATTCTGTATGCGCCCTTTTACATTTTTCATCCCAAAAAACAGTGGACCGGATAACCAGACAGATCTGCCGCACGCCAGTGTCAGCAGCGCCGCCGCATACTCCTTTTTATACAAAAGCCCCTGTTCGCCGTCCAGCCCGGAATGCTTTAGCACCGCCTCATCACAGGACATCTCCATGTCACAGCACATCAGCCAGAGTGCGATCCACGCCATCGGATTAAACCAGTGGAAACACACAATCCCATACGCAAGCTGCTTGATCAGATAATCCCGCCGCCGCACATGTACCTGTTCATGGCGGATAACGCACGCGCGTTCTTTCTCTGAAAGTCCTATTGGAAGGTAAATGCGCGGTTTCAGGATTCCCATGACAAAGGGAACTGACATTTTATCCGTCGTCCAGATCTCCCCCTCCATCCAGACGGCATCCTTTAGCCTGCGTTTTAACCGCAGATACGAGAACACCCAGCACGCAGCCAGCACAGATGCCACCGCCAGCCATATCCACGCTGCAACAGACAAAACAACCTGCATCGGATTGACACTCGCTGCGGCATTTGTCTGTGGCAATGACCACGCAAGTATCCTGTTTGCCGCATAGTCCAGCTGCCCGATGCCGGTTTCAATATGCGGCGTCTGCTTCAGACCGATATCTGCCGGAATCACCCTGCTGCTGACCCGCACAATGCTATGCACGCTTTCCAGCGAAAACGGCACCGCAAAGCGCACGAACACCACCAGCCACAGGGCATAGGAATACACTTTGGGAAACCGTCGGATACACATTCTGATACACAGTACGACTACTACACAATAAGCCGCTGTCAGACTCCTGTTCAAAACGCTGATAAAAATCTGCTCCATTCTGCACTGCCCCCTATTCCCTGTAATGGTCAATTAAATTCTTTAATTCCTCAACCTCGCTGTCAGTAAGTTTCTGCTTTCCAATAAATGCTGTCAGAAATTTTGGCAGTGATCCGTCAAAGCTCTCCTCCACGAACTGCCTGCTCTTTCCACTTGCAAACTCCTCCTGCGTCACAAGCGAAGTAACGACCGCATCCGCATTCTGGAACAACCCCCTGTCACACAGCTTCTTTAACACAGTATAGGTTGTTGACTTCTTCCACCCCAGCTGCATCTCACTCAGCTTTACAAGCTGCATCGAGCCAACCGGCTCATTGTCCCAGATGAGCTTGGCAAACTTTGCCTCTCCCTCTGCCAGACGGTATTCTCTCATGATAAAACTCCTCCATTCCTAAATTTTTAATCAATGCCAAACAGGTCTATTGGCAATAAACCTTTTCTTTAAGTTTATCACCAATAGACCTGTTATGTCAAGCATCATATTTCCTTCCGCGTCCATGTGCATAAAAACTTATGTCAGACACTGATACAGTGCCCGAAAAAATGCCCCGTAATCCTGACCGTCCGACAGTCCTGACACGCTGCCGTCCCCTGCCTCGAGAATCTTCCAGCGCCCATCCGCCAGCTCCGCAAAATCCACTGTGTAGAACACACTCGGCAGATTACAGCATTTCCGAACCAGCGCCTTTGGCGGCCGCGCAGCTGTCAAAGGCTGCCCGGAATTGCGTGACACGGACGCAATCTGATGGCTGATATAGAACACTCTGTACTCATTTGTGCTGTCCCCATATTTTTTCAAATCGAGATATTCCTTGATGCAGATTCCTCCCGTGAGCAAATCACCGCGGTACTGGTAAAATACTTCCATCCACTGATTAAATGCATCTTGGTCAATGGTGTGGTCAAAATACCGCGGAAAGGATGTGCCTTTGACAGACTTCACATAGTCCTTCACCATAAACCGTGAAAATTCTGCTTTCACACACCCGATCTCAATCTCCTCATGCAACGGAAAAATCTTCATTCTGGCAGTGTCCTCCTCGACCAGCTTATAGACATTTGGAAAGACATGCATCGCCGCATACGCCTCTGACTCTGTTATCAAATGAATGCCGCGCGCAGACAGCGCATGATAAAACTGTTCATACTGCTCTGGTTTCATCATCCATCCGCGGTAGACCGCATCTGCTTCTTCTGTCCACTCCCCAGCCAGTGTCAGTATTCCCTCATTGAACCACTTGTCATACCCAAATACCACCACATGAAACAGCCCCGTTTCCAGAACCGCATCATACTCCTCCTGCAAATCCTCGTCAACCTTGCGGATATCAAAAAAGCTGGATGGAAACACAACTGTTTTGACCATCACACGCCCCCCTTTTCACACAAATATTTATCTAAAATCAAATATATCCTCCCTGCCCAAAAGCTGCGACCACCGCGCGGAAATCAGCTTTGCGTAGCTCAGATGATAAAGCCCATAGTTTCCAAGCGCATACCCGTCATTCATTTCCAGAAAAACCGTCTGCTCCTTCCCATCCCTGACCACCACCGCAAAGTCAATGCTGCATCCCACCGGGCGGTTTGGTATCGTGCGAAATGCCGCCACCGCGCGGTCAATCACCTCCGGGTCATACTGGTAATGGTAGTCTCCCTTGTATGGTCTGAGGTCTGCCAGCTCATCATAGATCATAAAACCACGCCACTCCCGCCTGATATCCAATACCTCTGTACAAAGCACCTCATAATTCTCATAACAGCTCCCGCATCCAACCAAATCACGCGGTCCGTTTATGACTGTTCCTGTAAAAGCCTTGTCCTTGACGGGTTTCACAAACACGCCCCACTTCTCGGGATTCGCATTGATGGAATCTATGCGGTCTGTCCAGATTCTGCGTCCCATAAACGGCTTTAATTCTTCGGGATAATCCTCACACACCGGCTTCACATGGAATTTATCAAGGATTGTCTGCACTTGTCCGATATAATCCAGCACGAGATCCTCATCTGTCACCGCTTCATAGATCTCATCAATTACCTCATATTTTACAATCTCTGCCCCCATCTCCCGAAAACCAAAAACAGCGTGCGAGATATTCTGGGAATGGTATTCTCCATTTTTTCTTACTTTTGCATATACTTTCATCCGTACCTTTCTCCAAGACAGAAAATCAGGCAGCCTTTCCGCCCAAAATCAATACGTCCCCGCCACACTCACAAACACAAGCCGCGCGTTCAAATCCGCCGCGTCCGCAAAGCTTCCGCGCAGAATATCGCATTTATCCAACCGGACAGCCACTGGTTTTTCACTCGTAACCGTAAAGAAATTATCACTGAAAATCACATCCGCATCCGCAAAATCCATCTCGACAAACGGCGCAAACACGTCGCTTTGCACCGTAATCTCAAAGCAATTCTCTGCCTCCTTCACCGCTGTCATAAAATGCGGTTTTGGCAGCTCCATATGTTTGTATGGCACAAAAGTGTCCACATCCCGCAAAACCGTTCCATCGGAAAGTATGACTTCCGCCTCGAGAAACAGGCTGCACGGATCTTCTGCCATACATTCCGCAGTGCCTCCATCCCTCTGTCCAAAAGGCATGTCGTCCATACTGCACCGCAAAAGCTCACATGCGCCAAGCGCTCCTGCCCGCGCCTCTTTTGTCCATGCCGCCCGCACATGAAATCCCAAATCCCGCACACGCAGCACAACACTGCACTGTTTTTCCGCAAATGTCTCATTCGCCAGAAAAACGCTGACAAAGTCCTGCGTTTTCTGAATGCTTACCGCTACTGGGGCATAAAACTTCGCCGCCATATAATGCAGCGCCTTCCATCTCCCATAATAGTCAATGCCTGCCCACGAAGCCACCGGCCAGTTGTCATTGAGCTGCCAGTAAAGCGTTCCCATACAGCGCCCCCGATTGCGCCGCCAGTGGTCAACGCCGCTCTTGATTGCCATTCCCTGCAAAACCTGCGTCACGTAGAGCAGGCTCTTAAAATCCTTGGGATATCGAAAATTCTCAGACAGATAATAGAGCATTTTTCCGTTCGCGGAATCGTTTTTCTGATGGCTCTCCATCACTTTTGAAAAGATATTCCTGTCTGCCTCCTGCGTAAAAGTTTCCACTGTTTTCAGGCAGGGAAAGGACTGGAACCCAAATTCCGAGCAGAATCGGAAAAAATACTTCTGGTAATCGCTAAAAGGCTTCTGCCCATGCCACACATCCCAGTAATGTACATCGCCGCGCCTGTCGGAATCCGGATCGTCAAAGCATCCGCCTGACGACGGCGACGAGTGCCAATAAAAGGTCACATCATCTGCTTCCCGCACCGTCCTTGGCAGGATGTCCTCAAATAACTTGATATAATCCGCGCGCAGATACGCCGTCTCCTTCTGGAAATCCCCCCAGTGATGCCACGCGGACTCAATCTCATTGTTGCCGCACCAGAGCCCGAGCGACGCATGGTGGCGAATCCGCCGCACATTGTCGAGCGTCTCCTGCCTAACCGTCGCCGCGAAATCATCCGTCACATCATATACATTGCAGGCATACATCAAATCCTGCCACACAATCAGACCATACCGGTCACACAGGTCATAAAAAGCATCCGACGGGTAATAGCCGCCGCCCCAGACACGGACACAATTAAAGTGCGCACGGGCGCAGCATTTTAACAGATAATCGATCCGCTTTTCATCAATCCATGGATAGACGGCATCCTCCGGTATATAATTTGCACCTTTTGCAAAAATTTTCACACCATTTATCATAAAAGCAAACTCATTTCCCCACGCGTCTGCCTCCTGACTGACTGTCAATGTGCGCAGGCCGATGGTCTTTGCCACACACTGCACGCGCTCACCGTTTAATTCTACAGATACCGTCAGCACATACAGCGGCTGCTCCCCATAACCGTTTGGCCACCAGAGCTTTGGAGTTTGCACCGTCATCTCCGCCTCATAAACCGGCATCCCTTCCGAATCATCATGACACATTGCCGCAGATTTCACAAATGGCGCGGAAACCTGACCGTAATTTGGTTCTGCCAGTGTCACTGTCACCGCGATTCCAGCCTGTCCCAATGTCTTATGATTCATTGCACCGCTCACTGCCTGATTCTGCGCCAGCTTCTCCGCGCCGGCCAATGTCACCGCCGCTCTGACGCGCACACTGCCGTCCTTTTCATGAAGCTGCCTGATACGCACATCCTCGATTCTGATCGTTTTCGTTCCTTCTATATAAATAGACCGCCAGATTCCCGCATCGACAAGCTGCGGGCCCCAGTCCCAGCCAAACATGGAATGTGCCTTTCGGACAAGCTGGTTTCCCTTCATCGCCCCGCACGGAACATACTGAACGGTTTTATTTTCCTGATAGGGATACTGCTCTATAAACTGCAGCACCGAATGAAAGACAATGCAGATCTCATTCCAGCCTGATTGCAGATATTCTTTTACAGAAAAACGATAGGTGCGGTGCATGTTGTCGGTGGAGGCAAGCGCCTTTCCATTCACAAAAATCTGCGCAAGCGTGTCAAGCCCTTCGCAGACCAGTGTCAGCGCACTGTCCGCAAGCATCGCTTCGTCCACGGCAAAGCGGCGCACAAACTGATAATCCTTCCAAAACAGCTCCCGCGCTGCATACTCATTTTCCCTGTAGTAAGGGTGCGCAGTCTTTCCCGCCGCATAAAGCCCCGAGAGCACGCTCCCCGGTACTTTCACCGGGCAAAGCAGCGCCCCGTCTGCGTCTCTTAGTTCCCAGTTTCCGTTTAAATCCAACTGATTCATACTTTATTTCCTCTTCACTTTTCATAAAAATGATGTTTTCGCACTCATCCGCTCTGTAATTTCATTGTATTGAATATCGTCTGCTATGTCAATAATGCAGGCAGAATCAATTATTCCCCATCTATAAAAATTTCACTGGAAAACGCTGGCAATCTATAATATAATAATCCTAATTCACATTTACAAAATGTGCAATATGATTTAGAAAGGACGTGATTGCATTCATCAAATTATTTTTCACAAGTACCTGCCAAAGACAGATTTTTTAAAGTAGAGGAATTTATATGATGAAGAAAAAATTGTTATGCATGCTGCTATCCGTTGCAATGGTGTTCACCGTCATGGATACGCCAGCATCCGCATCGGAAGTACAGACTACAAATGAAACCGCCGGATACGAGGCTTCCACCAGTCAGGAAAACACCATACCAGAAAACACCCCCGAACAAACTGAATCGGAATCCTACGGCGAAATACAGTCATCTGAAGCTCAATCAGAAACTGACAGCGAAGCCAAAACAGAAACCACAGCTGAATCAAAACCAGATCCTGAAACGGAATCTGAAACGGAATTAAAACCCGAGGTTAAAACCGAATTAGAAACCGAAACGGAATTGGAATTAAATACGGAATTAGAATCGGAATCAGAATTAAAAACCGAATTAGAATCGGAATTAGAGTCGGAATCAGAAACAAAAACGCTGGCAGAAGTTTCAACGGATCCCGAATCGGAAACAGAATCCGCCGACACCGCACTACAGGCAGCTTACCACACTGCGGACGAAATCCGGGAATTTGCCGCACAGGAAAAGGCAGCAAAGACAGACAAGATCACCTACAAAACAGAACCTGACCTGAATGAACCATACAGCGCAGGTGCCTTGTCTGAGGACACACTCCGATCCGCCGCGTCCATGCTGCGCCAAATCCGCTTTATTGCAGGTCTGCCCTATGACGTGGCTTTAAACGGGAATTACAATAATTTGAGCCAGTCAGCAGCACTTGTCAATTATGTCAATCATAAATTAAGCCCTGAACCGTCACAGCCTGATGGCATGTCAGAAACATTATTTGAGCAAGGCTGCGAAGGTGCTTCTAATTCTAATATTGCATTTGACAGCAATCAGAAAAAGACCTTAAATGAGACGTTGATTGATTCATGGATGGCAGATAAAGACAGTGAAACGATATCAAAGCTTGAAAACCGCAGCAGAATTTTGAATGCGTCTATGGCAAAAGCCGGTTTTGGCGCGGTATCAGGAAGCAAAGGCATTTATAGTGCAATGTACACAGCAGACTGTTCTGGTGAAACCGAAAATATATTTGGTATAGCATGGCCTGCTCAAAATATGCCTGTCGAATATTTTGGTAATGATTATCCTTGGTCTGTCTCTACCAATGAAACTTTGGAAGCTTCTGATATTGATGTAACACTGACAAGGGAATCAGATGGAAAAGAATGGAACTTCTCAACAGATTCGGCAGATGGTGATTTTTATGTGTACAGTGATCCTTCCGCACAAAAAAGCAACATTATTTTCCGCCCAGAAGCATCTGGTCTTGCTGCTTATGAAGACAAAGATTCTTTCCAAATAGAAATTAACAAGAATAAAAAAACTTATATCAATTATACTGTTCATTTCTTCTCTCTCACTGAGAAAAAAGAAATGCTTACAGCACCAAAAGCAAGTATTACGAAAGAATCCAAGTTAATTCTAACAAGTGAAGAGAACGCTGCAATCTATTATACCCTTGATGGCACAACGCCTTCTGCTGACAGCACGCTATATGTGGAACCAATCGCTGTAAATGAGGATATCACAGTAAAAGCGATCGCTGTAAAAGAAGGCTGTACAGACAGTGATATTGCTGAATTTATATACACTGTAGTTGAAGATGTGCCTTCGCAGTACATTATCACTTTTGAATCGAATGGCGGCACGATTGTACCAGCACAGTCCATTTGGGAAAATGAGAAAATTGAGCAGCCTGAAACTCCTGTTAAAGAAGGTTATTTGTTGGAAGGCTGGTTCAAAGAAGCACAATACGAAACCATATGGGATTTTGAAAAGGATACTGTAACATCCGATATCACACTCTATGCAAAATGGGCACAAGACCCTTCCGCTGCAATGTATACAGTCAATTTTGCGCTGCAAGAGCATGGAACACCTATCGAATCCCTGACTGTAAAAACTGGTGAACTTTTGACAACACCAGAAGCACCAACCGCGGAAGGATATCAATTTGAAGGCTGGTTTAAAGAACCCGAATGCACAAATGCATGGGATTTTGCAGTAGATACAATATTATCCGATACTATTTTATATGCCAAATGGACGCAAGGTAAAGCAGAAACCAATACTCATGTTATTACTTTTGATTTGCAGGGAATTGGCACGCCAATCGAGCCTGTAACTGTAAACCATGGTGAAACATTTGCAGCACCAGAAGTTCCAGCCGCAGAAGGATATACCTTTGCAGAATGGTACCGGGAAACAAAATGCATCAATGCATGGAATTTTGAAGCGGATGTTGTGACAGAAGATATTGTATTGTATGCCAAGTGGATTTCAGATGATGCGGAAATCAGCATGAGTGCTGCACAGGGAGCAAGAGAAGAAGATACACGTATCGATCTGGGCGCTGCATCATCAGAGCTTAAAACAAATAATATCAAACCAAGGCGGTATAATGGTAAGCCCTATGAACCCAGTATAACGGTTTCCATATTCAACGGCAAGAAACGAGTTACACTCAAAAAGGACAGGGACTATACACTCGCATACAGAAATAATGTAAACGCCGGAACGGCTTCGGCAATCATTACAGGAATTGAAAATTATAAGGGAAGAAAAACCGTAACCTTTATCATTGAGCCGCCAATCAATTTAACGGATGATGCAACACAGACTATCGTTACAGATAACATCAAACCAAGACGATATAATGGTACACCCTACGAACCTCGTGTAACGGTTTCCATATTCAACGGCAAGAAACGAATTACACTCAAAAAAGACAGAGACTATACAGTAACGTACAAAGACAATATCAATGCCAGTACAAATGAAAAGAAAGCTTCTGTAACAATTACAGGAACCGCAGAATATACGGGAAGTATAACAAGAAACTTTATCATAGAGCCGCCAATCGATTTAACGGATACTGCAACACAGACCCTTGTTAAAGATATCAAGCCAAGAGTTTATAACGGTAAAGAATATGAACCAAATGTTAATGTTTCAATATACAATGGCAAGAAACGGGTTACATTGAAAAAAGACAGAGACTATACTCTTAAACTTGAAAATAATGTCAATGCCAGTACAGACACAACGCAAGCTTCCGTAACGATCACAGGAAAGGGAGAATACACAGGAAGTTTATCCGAAATCTTTTTTACAATCACTCCCAAGAGCATCAAGAAACTAAATATTATTACGGAAAGCAAACTCACTAACAGTGGTAATCCCGCATTCACTGTTTATGATGGATCAATGCGGATAAACAACAATAATTTTATTTCTGAGTACACTGACACAGACGATCCTAAAAAAGCGAAACTAACGCTAACCGCTAAGCCAAACACCAACTATACAGGATCTGTCACCGTAAAACTCACTGTGTATGATGTCGAAAAAGAGTACTACATTAATTCAGCCAAAAAAGAGATTACTGGAGATACAACATATACTGGAAAAGCTATTTCGCGGAATGTCAAACTTACAATAGGGGATACTGAACTGCAAAATAATAAGGACTACAAAGTACAGTATCAAAATAATACAAACGCTGGAACAGCAGTAATGATCATTACAGGAAAGGGCAAATACAAGGGTAAGATTGTAGGCACTTTTAATATTGGTAAAGTCGATATCAATAACACGGAAGAAACAGATAAACACAAACAACATGTGACGATCGCAGAGATCTCTCCAAAAACCTTTAATGGAAACGCACAAACACCTGCCGTAACAATTAAAACTATCCAAAACAAAAAACTGGCTTTAAACAAGGACTATACCGTTGCTTATTCAAATAATCTCCATTCAGGAACAGCCCTGATCACAATCAAAGGAATTGGCAATAACTGTAACGGAAGCACCTCTATAAAATTTGAAATTGAACCGCAGGAGATCAAAAAAGCTTCTGTCAAAGTAACGAAGGCAACCGACAAAGAACCTAGCAGAATTGTACTGACCTATAACAAAAAGGAATTGCTGGAATACGCAGACTACGCAATTACAAATCATGAGGAGCTTCATAACAAACAAGTTTCAGTTACAATACAGGGTATCGGCGATTTTAAGGGCGAAGTAACAAAGAAATTAACAACAGAAATTCCCGAAGATAATTGGGACAGCTCATCTGCTGCAATATCCACAAATATCAACGGACACAATTATAGTGATTTTGAAGGCTCAGACATACGTTCTTATTTGTTCCAGAATGACGATAATACCTTTGTGCGTGTAGAGTATATAGGCAATAATAATATTTGCATAGAATCCTATACACCAGACTATAAGTTTATTTCACAAAAAATCATCAAAATGGAACTGCCAAAATTTGGCGGCTTCTACGCTGGCAAAGATTACTATTTCCTTGCATTTGGACAAAGAAATCCGAATAAGGATGATACCCTAGAAGTCCTGCGTATCATAAAATATGATAAGAACTGGAACCGCATTGATGCCACCCGATTATTTGGTGCGAACACTTTAGATCCTTTCAAAAATGGAAGCCTGCGCATGATAGAATGCGAAGATACACTTTATATTCGGACTTGTCATCAAATGTATAATGCGCATCAGGCAAATATATCATTATGCATACAAATATCTACTATGGATATAAAACAACAGCTTACTGGGGTCTATAATCTAGGCTGGAACGGGTATGTAAGCCACTCCTATAACCAATATGTCTTACTTGACGACGACAACACCCTGTTGACCGTCGATCATGGTGATGCTTACCCACGTTCTGTTGTCATGGTGAGATACAATAAAAAAGCTCCTGATGCAAGTGCATTTGGCGGCAACCGTGCAGTTTCTGTACTGCCAATGGGCGGTTCTGGTGCACACACAGGTGTATCTGTAGGAGCCTTTGAAGCTTCTGATACCGCTTATCTGACCGCCGGAAATTCGGTAGATCAGAAGGCAAATCCTTACTCCACAGGAACAATACGAAACATTTTTGTAACCAGTACGCAGAAGGATAATTTTTCAGCAGATGGTACCACCGAACATTGGATCACAAACTACAAGTACATTGAATATACGGATGCCAAAGGCAATCCTCAAAAAACACCAGAAGCCGTAGTGACCACACCGCACCTTGTAAAGCTTAATGGCAATGAACTGATGCTGCTCTGGACAGAATCAATTAACGTTATAGAGGACAACAAACCAGTCCCTTCAACAATCCAAAAGAGTATGCTCCTCAATGGAAACGGGGAACCGATCTCTGGAATTTATAGTTTCGACGGTCCTCTGTCAGACTGCAAACCTATTGTAGTGAACGGAAATATACTTTGGTATTATACCAACAATAGCGCGCCTGTATTCTACACCCTGAATCCAGAGGATGTCAGAAAAGTACCGCGGTAATAATAACACGCTTATCAAACAGGGCTGTCGCGAACCGACAGCCCTGTTGCAATCAATTTTACATCTCTTCACTCCGCCATTACAGATGAATTATTTTTGTTCTGTTTCTCCGCCACCAGCTTCTCATGATAAAAATAATTGATATAGTTTACAGACTGCTGCGCACAGTATGTTTCAATCGCCTGTGCCAGACTCTGCCAGTACGCCATATTCCCCTCCGTATAAATCTCATGATACAACTCTGCATACTGAGGATAATGCGTCCTGACATACTCAAGAATGCGGGGTTTGTAGCTTCCCCTCAAGTTTAGATTCTCAAACCAGTATTGATCCACATATGCTTTGCTGGCTTCAATAATCTCACGAAAATCCGTGATTCCCGGAAAAATGGGGGACATAAACAATATGGTATAGATTCCATTTTCATGCAGTACTTTCAATGCATTCAGCCGTTCCGTGATTGTGCTGGCATTGTCCATATCTTTTCGAAACTGCTCGTCCATCGTATTGACGGACATCGACACTTTGAGCTTTTTGCACTGTTTTAATAAATCGACATCCCTCAGAATCAGCTTTGACTTCGTTGCAATACTCAACTCACAGTCGATGGACAGCAGCTGCTCTATAATCTTTCTCGTGCTTTCATACTTTTCCTCATACGGATTATAACAGTCTGTCACCGACGACAGAAATACACTTTTACCTTGCAGTCTCTTTTTGCTGATTGCCTTGTCGCACTGCTTGATGTCAACAAACTGCCCCCACTCCTCACTGTGGTTTGTGAAGCGCTTCATAAAACAGGCATAACAGTACTTGCAGCCATGCGGGCAGCCTACATAAGGATTGATCACATAATCACTTGCAGGCAGGTTTGACTTTGTCAGCAGGTCTTTTACTTGGATTGTTTGTTCTTTGATTTTCATTTGGTGCTTCCTCCGTGGGGTGGTTCAGGGGGATCTTTGATGATTTTCTCAATTTATTTAATTCATCCATAAAATCGCATACACTCATCGCCCACACCAACCTCTTAGCTAATATATTTATTTTCTCAATTTACTTTAAAAATGCTATTCAATCAAAAGATACATTACTGTATTTTACAATTTACAAAATCCACTTATACCACCGCCTCCACAATCCGCTTGCCATCAATCATAATCTCCTTCACACCCACTTCTTTTTTCTGATTAAAATTAAAACTTAGCAGGTAGCCTTTATTCTGATGGTAATAATCGAGATATGATGCAAGCTGTTTTTCTCCTCTTTCATTGTACTCATTTCCATGCCAGATTTTGAGCTCAATGATAAATTGTTCCCCCAGATAATCGACAATGAGATCTGTCCGCTTTTCATCCCTTGTCTGCGCCTCGACATAATAGTTTCCTGTTCCATTGATAATGGGTTTCAGGTATAACAAAAAGAGCTTCCGCCCGTTTTCCTCTATAAACTTTTCGCCGTTGTGCCCATAAATATCCACAAAAGTTGTGACAAATCTTTGCATGACGATATCCATGTCAAGCCTGCCATCATGAATAAAATAATTCTTATCCTGTTTCGCCTCCCGGATGATTCCATTCGACAATTCTTCTTCCGCGTAAAAATAATTATAAAGGCACGTCTCAAAAATGCGGTTCGCGATCTGCACTTTTCCATCTTCTTCAACAACATAGCCAAACATACTCGCCAGACTAATCTCCTTTGCATTCAGATTATATGAAAATTCAATTCCCTGAAACAAGATGGCCTGAAACATCTTCTTCATTTCTGGATAATCATCAAGATGGCGGACCATACTTTCAAACAAGGGAATGTTCTCAAACAGGATCCTTCTAACAGCCTGAGCGACTCCCTGCTTGGACCAAAATGGCTGCTGGCTGTCAAACGCCTCGTCTGCGGGGAGTTCTTCATCAATGTATTTGCATATTGCTGATACAAGGACTGGATACCCAGACGTGTATGCATAAATCTCCTCTGCCACTGCCTGTATGTCCATTCCTGTATGATAATCCGCTTCATATGCTTGCAGCATCCCGGCAATCTGTTTTGCCGAGAAAAGCATATTGAGCTTAAAGGATGCGGCGATATTCCAAGGGCTGTTATATTGATGCTCCGACTCAGGGCGCAGTTTTAATTTCAGATTTTTGATATTATAGACTCCTGCTAAAATGACGGAATGGAACGTTGGCATCTTATCGCGCTTGAGGTAATAAGCCCTAAGCTGTGCCAGAAAATCGATAAAAACCTGATTGTTTGATGCACTGTCAACTTCATCAATCATCAAAATGACTGGGCGCAGGCTGCACCCGCAAATCCTGCTGATACAGTCAAACAATTCGTTCAGCCCACCGCACGGATTCTCTTTTCTGAAATCTGACAACATGTTTTGAAGGATCTCTTGATTCTCTGTTTTGACATACTCGAATGCCGTATACAGCTTTCTCGCAAGCGTCTGTGAAAAGAGAACGCTGTCCGCAAAGCTCTCTGACTCGATCTCCTGAAAATCGAGTGATAACACAATGTAGTCTTCTTTTAAATACTCCTCCAATGCCCTCAGCGTTGTGGTCTTGCCATATTGCCGCCCTCTGTTTATAACAAAATATTTCTTTCGGTCCACAAATAATGTCTTGATCTGCTCCATCCTGTCATCAAGCTGTACCATGTAATGTTCTTCGGGTCTGCACAAACCTTCTGTATTAAAATAGCGCATTCATATACACCTCCATAACCTGTTTCCTATTACCATTTTAACAGTGCATACAGGAGATGTAAATGCAGAAAACAAAAAAGTACTGCCACACCTGTTAAATGAGTGTGGCAGTACCAGCCTGTCAGAACTTTTTATTTGATTACAAAGGCTTTGCGAATCGGCTCGCTGGTGTAGTAATTTCCTTTTCCTGTGATCTGAAGGACTGCCTTGCTGCCGCGTTTTACATTATTGCTGTAGGTCAGCGTGTAGTCTTTGCCTTCTTTCAATGTCCTGCCATTTACTTTGACTGTGACTTTGGGCTTTAATGCCTTGCCAAGGAAGGACTGGAATACTACATCACCGACATCTGCGCTGGTAATCTCTGCCTGCCCAATGACAAATTTTTTACTCCATGTCGTCGTAGCGGGATCATTCTTGTCGGTAATCCATCCCTTTCCTTTTACCTTGAGTGTTACCTCTGGCTGTTTATCCGCATTCGTATTGACGACTGCTGTGTCTTTATTATTCTTATAGCTTACAGAATATGCTGTGTTTAATTTCAGGTTCACCGCTTTTCCAGTGTTCTTGTCGTAAAAGACTACAGACGGCTTTAGTGCACTGCCGGTATAGGATGCCGGCGTAATGTCGATATTCAGGTCTTTGAGGCTCCTTGCGGTCAATGTAAACAGGTTCTCAAATTTCACGCTGCCGCTGTAGTTGCCCTTTCCTTTGACAGTGACTGTGACGGGTGCCTTGTTGTCTTCCCATGCTCCCACTTTGCAGGAAACAGTATAGTCCCCTGATGACAGCTCCTTGGATGTCAATGCCTCTCCATTCAGGTCATAATTTACAGCACTGAAACGGAAATCAGGGCTGATGGTATAGCCTGTGTAGGGAACCTCGAGAAAACCTGTTTCGCCTGCCTTGCCATTGTCAGAATTGATAATCATGCCCTTCTCATCCGCCTTCGCTGGAATCCAGACTGCATCCAGTTTGCTGGCTGCACCTTTTTCCGACAATTTAGGTGTCAGCAGCACACCTTTCTGAAGCTTGTCCTGCGGTTTTGCAAGGGTGTCTGCAAATGTCCGCTTGTTAATCTTGAAGGTGACAGTCTTTGTTCCAATATAGCTGCCTGTACCAGTAATGGTGACGGATGCTTTTCCGGCATTGACATTGCCAGTATATGTCACATAGTAACCGTCCTCTCCCTCTGTTCCAGCCTGCGGCTTATCACGCATTGCCAGCAGCACCTTATTTTTTCCTGCTTTGACGACAAGATTAGAGGTCTCTGTTCCTGCGGAGAGTGTGACCTGTTCTCCGGTATAGTAGAATTTGCCGTTTACTTTGACTGCCGCGTAATCGATCAGATGGTCTTTATCCACGACTCTGCACAGCAGTTTGTCCTTTGCACTGGCATTGGATGTATCCTTTGTGCCTTCATAATTGGTTTTCTCCCTGCCCTCGACTGTAATCTCATAGGTGCCTGCGGACTGGACCTTAGGCGTTCCGTTTTCAATGCCTCCTTCGAGTGCGTAGATCTGCTCTGGTGCAGCAAGTGGCTTCCTATCTGAACCATGTGTCTTTATGATCTTCGTGATTTTATACTGGCTGGATGGTAGAACTTTTGTTCCGTCTTTCACCGTGATTTTCGGCGCCTGCGCGGCTGGCTTCTCTGGCAAATCTCCTACTGTCACGATGGTGTCACTCAGATTTTTGGGACGAATCTCAAATGTTAATTTACTGCCGCTTGGTTTTCCGTCTGAAGTAACGTTTTCTGTCGTTCTTGCTCCTGTAAAATTTCCTTTTCCTGAAAGCTTGATGGACGGCTCTTTTCCTTGACGGACTAGCACATATTCTTTGCCATCGAAATATACGCTCGCATTGACGTTGTTGGAATATGTGACAGCATAGTCTGCACCTTTTGACAATGTGACTGTCTTTTCCGTGGCGGTTCCGCCAGTCCATTCTTTATAGGAATACTGGACGGTGACAGAATGCTCCACTTTCTTTCCTGTATAGTAACTTGGATTCTTGGAAACACTGATTTTCACATTCTCCTGATTCAGCGGGCATTTTGCGATTGTGAAGGTCGTTGTGACTGAGCCCTCCTTATATCCCTTGGGATCATTCAGCGCTTTTTCAGATGGAAGCACGACCAGTGTTGCCTTGCCGATTTTCTTATTATTCTGGTAATGTACTTCGTAGAGGCTCTCGTCAATTGGCGCCGCAAGTCCTGTATCCTGAGCTGCGTACAGTCTGATTCCCGGCTCTACTGCCTTCTGTTTGCCAAGATAATATACTGCATCCGAAGGTTTTGTAACCTTTTCATTTGTGGGATACTTATCGGGAGTCACATACACAACCTGTATGGTTTTCTTGTCAAAAGCAGTCCTTGTATCTTCCACAATTTCAAAGAAAATATCTCTTGTGCCCTCAAATTTGCTGCCCTTTGCTGTCAGTGTGAGTTTTGCCTTGGCAGCGTCTGTGGTCAGCTCCTTATTATTTTCATACGTTACACTGTAATCTGCTGTTGTGAGTTCATATCCCATGTAGGACAGGATCAGCTCCGGCTGAACTGCCTTTCCGGTATGGAACTGGCGTTCTATTGGCATTTCAGTGTCCAAACCGTTCACCTGTACCAGATATCTGCCCTCTGCATCCTTGGCACTCAGGGAAATCTTATCTTTTCCTTCGAAAATACTCTTAAATGCCGCACTCACGGTCACATTGCCGTTTGGCATCCGAAAGATTTCAGTCTTTTCCTGTGCGATTCCAGTGTATGTCAAAACTGCCTGATTGGGAGTTCCTTCATTTGCCGACGGGACATAGTTTACTGTGCCGTTTGCGCTTGCCAGCGTGTCGGGCTGGACACTTGCACCCATCAAGACCAATGTGTCGGGATAGTAGCCTTCTTCGGGTGTCACTGTGATGTGGATTCTCTCACCGCTGTTTGCTTTCACAACATTTGCTGTCACCGTACCGTGCTGGATTGATGGATCAATGGAAACTGTGTGCTCGCCATACAGATAAAAATCATCGATCGTTCCCCAAGCGCCGTCCTGTGTTGACTTTATGATCAAGCCAGCTTCCATGAAATCTCCTTCTTCGACAGAGATTCCTGTAATCTCTGGATAACTCCAGTTCTTCCAGCCGTCGAGGGTAAAAGACGCCCTCAGATTGGATTTCACGTTGCCGTCTTTGTCTTTTACAGTCACAAAAGCATACTGGACATCTTCCCTGTCCGCGCCGCCGCCCTGTATGTATCCGCCGAATGTGTATGTGCCTGCTTCTGGCTGTATGGTCTGTGATACAGTCATATCCAGCCCAACCGCAGACCAGAAATGCAGTCCTTTGGTTCCGCTGTGCGGGTCCTCTCCTGTCACGCTTGCCACAGGGTCTGTCTCTGCCGAACCATGCCCCAATCTCGTTGTGATTACCCACGGGGTTTCCACGCCGCTCTCAAAGTCTGGATTTTGGAGAATATTGTTTGCCGCAGACCGTGTTACCTGAATGGTCAGTTTAATTTTGTATTCCTTCTCTTCTGTGGAAACGACGCCATGAACAATATATTCTCCTGCTTTGTAGGTATTGACTAGCCGCTGCTCCTCATCATCCCACGTTACTGGTTTCTGCTCCTCTGTCCCGTCATTATACTTTGCAGTGACGGTGATGGTATTCCAGTCGATAATTTCCCCGACAGCGATTTTCCTGACAGGGCTGCTATCCATACTTGCGATTCTTCTATCGGTCGAAGCGCCTGTTCTGACCAGACTGTATATCTGGGCAGTCGGGAGCGCTGTGCCGTCAAAGTCAAACCATGAGGAATTGTCCATTGCGCTGCCGCCAAACCACACGCCGGCATCATCTGGGTCGTATTCTGCCGCATAGCTGGACGCCCATCCAGAACCGTATTTTTCCCA
>ERZ808040.610-NODE-610-length-29738-cov-15.132329_pt1 | contig 29738 bp, 27 predicted proteins | sample MGYA00380191_ERZ808040 | MGnify/ENA primary metagenome ERZ808040 (study PRJEB31490, sample SAMN06133395) | mouse gut metagenome | isolation source: J6 | host: mice | place: China: Chengdu | collected 2015-05 ...
TGCGCCATGCGGGACATCCCCATCTTCACCTTCATCAACAAGATGGACCGGGAGGCCCGGGACCCCTTCGAGCTGTGTGAGGAGCTGGAGCACGAGCTGGGCATCGACACCTACGCCATGAACTGGCCCATCGGCTGCGGCAAGGAGTTTATGGGGGTGTACGACCGGCAGAACCGGAAGGTGATCCACTTTACCTCCAACACCAACGCCCGGGCGGCCACCGCCACCCAGATCGAGCCCGACGACCCCGCCCTGGCCGACCTCATCGGCGCGGGTAAGCGGGACCAGCTGGTGGACGAGATCGAGCTGCTGGACGGGGCGTCCTGTGACTTTGACCTGGACCGGGTGCGCCACGGCAAGCTGTCGCCGGTGTTCTTCGGCTCTGCCCTCACCAACTTCGGCGTGGAGCCCTTTCTGGAGGAGTTTCTCCGCATGACCACCGCCCCCCTGGCCCGGAAGGCGGGGGAGGAGATTATCGACGCCTTTGACGACGACTTCTCCGCCTTTGTTTTCAAGATCCAGGCCAACATGAACAAGGCCCACCGGGACCGCATCGCCTTTATGCGGGTGGTGTCGGGGAAGTTTGAGGCGGAGAAGGAGGTCTACCACCTCCAGGGGAACAAAAAGATCCGTCTCTCCCGGCCCCAGCAGCTGATGGCGGCGGAGCGGGAGATCATTGAGGAGGCCTACGCCGGCGACATCATCGGCGTGTTCGACCCGGGCATCTTCTCCATCGGGGACACCCTGTGCGCCCCGGGGAAAAAGTTCCGGTTCGACCCCATCCCCACCTTTGCCCCGGAGCATTTTGAGCGCATCCGTTCGGTGGACACCATGAAGCGAAAGCAGTTCCTCAAGGGCGTGGAGCAGATCGCCCAGGAGGGCGCTATCCAGATCTTCAAGACCCCCTACTCCGGCATGGAGGAGGTCATTGTGGGCGTGGTGGGCACGCTGCAATTCGACGTGCTGGAATACCGCCTGAAAAACGAGTACGGCGTGGACCTGTACGCCGAGGGTCTGCCCTACGAGTACCTGCGCTGGCTCCACCACGAGGGGGAGGAGCCCCTCCGGGCGGAGGACCTCACCCTCCCCGGGGACGCCATGCTGGTGGAGGACTACCGGCAGAACCAGCTGCTCCTGTTCGCCTCCCAGTGGTCCATCAACTGGACGGCGGAGCGCAACAAGAATATCACCCTGTCCGAGTTCGGCGGAGCAAAATTTTAAAAAAGCCGGCCCTCCCCGATGGGGAGGGCCGCTTTGATGTTTTATCTGCCGTAGCGCTGGCTGATGCGCAGAATCGTTGCCATGGCCTGCTCCCGGCTGAAGGTCCCGTTGGGGCCGAAGGCGTCCCCCTCGCCCTTCATAATGTCGTTGGCCGCGCAGTAATCGATGAACGGCTGAGCCCAGCCAAAGGTGCCCCGGTCGGAGAAAACGGGGGGCGTGGCGCTGAGCGTTCCGTCCTCATTTTTCAGCAGCTGGGTGGTGAGGGCCAAAATCTTGGCCGCCTCAGAGCGCTTCAGATTTCGGTGCGGGTCAAACCGGCCTTCGCCCACCCCGGAGATGATGTTCAGCTGGGCGCACCAGGACACCTCGGCCACATCGGTATCCGAGAAGGTGACCTCCGGCTTGTTCCACAACAGCTCCATATAGTTGGGCTGCTGCTTAATCAGCTCCCAAATCAGGATGCAGAAGTCCTGACGGCTGATGTCCCTGCGGTAATCCGACTGGAGGGCGGCGGGCACCAAGCCCTCGGCAATCGCGGTTTGAATCTCCGGCGCCGCCCAGGCGGAGGGCTCGTCGGTGTTCACCGCGGGCGGAGGCGTCACCTGGCCGCCGGTGCGGTCCACGATGGTGAGCACGCTGGCCAGGTTCCGGCCCGGCCGGCTCTGGAACGCCTCATTGGCGTACAGCATACAGGAGCCGCCGCCGTCCATGGCCAGCCCCTCCTGCACGCCGTTAGCCACCATCCAGTCGGCAATCTGCCGGAAGGAGGCGGACACCGTACCCATCACCAGGCTGCCGCTGCCGGTGACACCGATGAAGGTGCGGGCCAGCACCGCGTCGGGGCGCTGCTTGGGGTCGCCATAGTAGACGCTGTTGCGCTGGTCGTCCACCACGTTCGCGCCGTTCTTCACCAGCACGGGGCCGCCGGTGAGGGCCTCCTGCACGCCGTTCCATGTCTCGTCCCGGTCGGTGCCGCTGGCGCTGAACGTCACCTCGGCGCTCATGCCCGCCTGGGGCAGCCGGTGATAGCCGTTCTCCACGCTGGTAATGCCTGCGTTATACACCAGCACGTAGGTCCCCGCGGGGACAGTGATGGTGCTGCCGGGCACGGCGCTGGTAATCACGCCGTTCTGGATGTAGAACATGGTGGAGCTGGCCGGAATGGTAACGGGCAGCGTCAGATGCTCGTCAAAGAGCATAATGGCCTCCGGGTCGCTCTCGTAGGTGTTCACGCTCCAGCAGCCGGGGGTGAACCCATTACCCAGCTTCACGCTGGCCTTGAAGGTCACCCAGTCCACCATGGGCTTGCCGTCGGCGGCGAAGCCGATGACGGAGGACCGGCCGGTGTGCACCAGCTTGCCCCCGGTGATCACCGCGTCCATAATGGCGGGGCAGCTGTTGGGGAACACCGGCGTGCCGCTGGTGTAGGAGTTGAAAAAGCCGCCGTTCATGGCCGCCACCACATGGGTGCCTGGCTGGGCGTTCACGTTGTCAATGAGCGTCTGGGCGCCCACGGCGTCCACCACGCTGTTGTTGGCCAAGCTGACCTGCCCGGTCCGGCCCGCCGGCATGGGCACGGACATCACCTTGGCGCTGTGGCCGCCGATGGTGCTGCTCCACACCTGAACGTCCCCTGCCGCCGCTGCCACCGCAGGCGCGCACAGCATGGACGCGCACAGCGCCCCTGCCGCCAGCAGGCTCAACACGGAAAGCTTACTCCGTTTCATAACAATTCCTCCTCTATTTGTCTTGGACCGGCGACAAAAACGCCGGCAAATGTTATAAAGCATTTTATACTCTTTCCTCCGGCCTGTCAATAAGCTGGGCGCATAGTATCCCCCGTTTCAGCTCTCCCCGCTCCCACAGCAGGGCCAGCACCTGGTCCGCGCAGTCCGCCGGCAGGTCTATCCCCTCCGCCTTCAGCCTCAGGCCGCCCAGCGAACCCGCTCCATACAGCTCCACGCTGCGCCCCCAGCGGCCCCCGCCAGGGCCAAGGGCCACCGTGGCGTCCGCCCCCGCCGCCGGCGGCGTCACCGGCAGTCCAAATTCCTTTTGGAGCCGCCGGGCGTACTCCCCTCCCCCCGGCGCGTCAATGAGCAATCCCCGCACCTGTGGGCACAGCCGCCGGGCTGCCCCTATGAGCTCGGGACACAGCCGCGGCGCGGACAGGGCCACCCGCCCCCGCCGGGGCTCCACCCCTTGCGCCGCCAAGGCCCCCAAGGCCAGCACATCCGCCGCCTCCCGCCAAAAGGGGAGCACATCCACTGGCCGCAGCACCCGCAGCAGCTCCCGGCAGGGGAAATCCGGCCGCAGCACCACCCGGCCCACCCCTGCCGCTACCAGCGCCCGCTCGGCCCGCCGCAGCCGCCGCTCCGTCCTCCACCGCGCCATCCCCTCCGGGGCGTACACTGTCCAGCGCAGGGCTGTCAGCGGGCCAAGCGCCACCCGTTCCGCCCGGCCCCGCCCTTTTGCAACGCTCCACACCAGCTCGCTCACCATCTCCCTCACCTCATGAACATTTATGCGTTTTGCCGGCAAATATGCCCGCCCCCTTGTCTGTCCTGCGCCCCTTGTAAAAAATCCAAACACTTTGCTGTCCGTGACAGGATTCCTTATCCATTTCTTCCCTTGCAATTCCCCGCCGCCTCTGATACAATGGGATAACCTTTTTGACGGAGGTCCTTTTCATGTCCATTAAAATCACCGCCACCAGCACCTGTGATCTGCCTGCCCAGCTGTTGGAGCGCTATCAGATCACCATGGTTCCCCTCTATGTCTCCTTCGGCGGCGGCACCTACCGCGACGGCCTGGAGACCGGTCCGGACGACATCTTCCGCCATGTGGAGTCCGGCGGCGCGCTGCCCTCCACTGCCGCGGTGAACATCGCCGACTATCAGGAGCTGTTCACCCAGCTCTCTCCCCAATACGACGCGGTCCTTCACATCACCATCGGCAGCGAATTTTCCTGCTGCTATCAGAACGCCCTGGTGGCGGCGGAGGAGTTTTCCAACGTATACGTGGTGGACTCCCGCAACCTCACCGTGGGCCAGGGTCTGCTGGTGCTGGAGGCCGCCATGGCCGCGGAGCGAGGGGATTCCATCCAAGACATCCTGGCCATGCTGGACAGCATGACGGACCGGGTGGACACCACCTTTGTGGTGGACAAGCTGGACTATCTCGCCAAGGGCGGCCGGTGCTCGTCCGTGGTGGCCCTGGGGGCCAACCTGCTCAAGCTCAAGCCCTGCATTGTGCTGGCCGACGGCAGGATGACCGTGGGCAAAAAGTATCGCGGCGCCTTTGACAAGGTGCTGCCCGACTATGTGCTGGATCAGCTCACCGACAAGAGCGTATCTCATGATCGGATTTTTGTGGTCCACACCCGCTGCGACCCCGCCATTCCCGAGGCGGTCTGTGCCATGGTGCGCCAGTTCGGCTTCCGGGAGGTGCTCACCGCCGTGGCCGGCTCCACCATCTCCTGCCACTGCGGCCCCAACACCTTGGGCATTATCTTCCTTCGAAAATAACGATAAAATGCCCCCGCTCGCTGGAGCGGGGGCATTTTTTATTTTGTCAGAAGCTCGACGGCCGCCTGAAGCTGGTTGTCGTCCTCCCCGCCCAGGACCGCGCCCTCGTTCAGCGCCAGCGCCACGTCGGGAATGATTCCCTCCCCGATGAGAGAGTGGCCGCTGCCGGTGCAGTAGGTGGCGGTGGACAGCCCCACCCCGCCGCCGTTGGGCAGGGGGAAGGTCACCTGGGAGTACCCCTTGCCCGAGGTCACCTCACCCACAATGGGGGCGTCCACGCTCTCCCGCAGCTGGGCCGCCAACAACTCCGCCGCAGAGTAGGTTCCCCCGTTCACCAGCGCCGCCATGGGCAGGTCCACGCACCCCTCATCCGATTGGGTTACAGATGTAAACCACCACCGGGGGCTGTGGGTGAACACCGGCCCCTCGGGCAGCAGGTAGTCCAAAATCTTCTCCAGCTCAGTCACGTATCCCCCCGGGTCGCTGCGCACGTCCACGATGAGGGCCGCCGCCCCCTGCTCCACCAGGGCGTCCACCTCCCGGACAAAGCTGTCCGCCGCACCGGAATAGAAATTGTCCAGCTTCACGTAACCGATATTCCCCTCCAACATTTTCCCGTGGGCGGAGGGATTGCGCAGAGTGGCCCGGGTGCACACCGCCTCCCGGCTGGCCCCGTCCTCTCCCAGCAGGGTGAGCGTCACCTGGGTGCCCGCCTCTCCTAAGATCAGGTCCGTGCCCTGGGTCCGTTTTTCCCCCGCGATGGATACGCCGTCCACAGCGGTGATGATATCCCCGGCCACAATACCTGCCTGCTCCGCGGGGCCGCCCTCGGTGACGGACTGCACCAGCAGCCCCTCCTCCCGGGTGTAGTTCACCGTCACTCCCACGCCCACATAGTTGTTGGCCCGGCGCTCATTGGTGGCCTTGTAGCCCTCCGCGTCCAGATAGTAGGACCAGCGGTCGCCCAGCCCGTCTACAAAGGCGGCCAGCGCCTGGTCCACAGCTCCGTCCAGGTCCGCCTGGGCATCCACAAAGGCAAAGCGGCCCAGCAGATAGGTCTCCACCAGAGCCAATCCGCTGCTCCCCAGGGCCAGACACCACAGCCCTGTGGACACGGCCAGGGTAATGAACACCGTCAACAGAATCTTCGCCCAGCCGGGCAGACGCCCGCGCTGTCTTTTCCGCTCTCGTACCCGCTGCTCCTCCATCATTCAGCCCCCCTTGCAAATCATCAGAAGGGCGCGGGTGTTCCCCGCGCCCCTTCGCCGATGTAAATCCGCCCGGCCTCAGCCGCCCTTGATGGTCCCGCCCTTGGGCGAGGTAAAGGTCATGCCGGGGTAGAGCCGCAGCACATCTCCCCGGACGCCGTTCACCCGCAGTTCAAAGTGCAGATGGTTGCCGGTGGAGCGTCCGGTGGTGCCCACGTAGCCAATCACCTGGCCCTTCTGCACCGTCTGCCCCTCCTTCACGATGGGCACCTGATTCTGATGGGCATACAGGGTGGCGTAGCCATTGCCGTGGTTGATGATGCAGTAGTAGCCGTACGATGAGGCATAGCGGTTAGCGTTCACCGTGGTCACCACCCCGTTTTGGGCGGCATAGATAGGCGTGCCGCCAGGGGCGGGGATATCTGTGCCGGTGTGGTTGTCCGGCCGGCCGTTGATGGGGTCGATGCGCCCGCCAAACAGGGACGAAATCTTATACCGTCCGGGCAGCGGCCAGTACCAGTTGCCGCTGGTCATGTTGGCCTGACTGTTCAGCGCGGCAATCTGGGCGGCGTACTTGCGCTCCGCCTCCTTCAGTTCCTTATTGATCTTAGCCTCGCTGTCCGCCAGCTCCTTGGCCTCCGCCGCCGCCTCGCTCTCCGATGCGGCGATCTGCTGAAGCAGGCTATACTGGCTTGACCGATTGGTCTCCAGCGCCCGCATCTGCTCCTCCAGCCCCGCCTGGACCTCCGCCTGCTCGTTCCGGCTGGTCTGAAGCTCGGCCTTGGCCACATCCAACTCCGCTTCTGTGGCCTCCAGCTGCTTGATGATGCGGTCGGAGTATTCCATAATGTCGGTGATGAGCATGGCATACTCCAAAAGCTGGGAGAAGGAGGATGCCTGGAACAAAATGGACAGGTAGGACACGCTGCCCGTCTCCTCCATCCACCGCACCTGCCGGTAGAACTCCTCCCGCTGCTCCACCTGCTGGGCCTCCAGCTCCAAAATCTCCTGCTCCTTGCCGGCAATCTGCTGGTCGTACCGATCCAAAAGCATTTGACTGGTGCTGATTTCTGACTCGGTGAGCGCTATATTCGCCTCAATCAGCGCCATCTGGTCCTTGGCCTTGCTCAAATCGTTGCGGATGGCCGCCAGCTTCTCCTCGGCCTCCTTCTTCTGCTGCTTGATGTCGCTCAGCTCGTCCTTGATGTTCTGAATGTCCCCCTGTGTCACCGTGGCCTTGGCCACCATGCTCAGGGCGGGCACCAAAATGGTCAGCAGCAGCGCCGCCGCCAGACAGATGACGATGATTCTCTGTGTCTGTTTCCTCATATCACGCCTCCCGCCCTATCAGACCTGAAGGAACCGCCGGATGGCAAAGCCGGAACCCACCGCGCCGATGCCGGCGCCGGACAGCAGAAATACGCTCAGCACCCGGCCCCAGATCTCCCGGAACTCCATCAGATGAAACAGCGTGACCGCGCCGCTGTTCACAAATGCCCGGCACACTGCGGCGTACACCGCCCATTGAATCACAAAGGCCACTACCGCCCCCATCAGCCCCAGAATCAGCCCCTCTACCACGAAGGGTCCGCGTATGAAGCCGTCGGTGGCGCCGCACATCTTCATGATGGCGATTTCCTCCCGCCGGGCAAAGGTGGCCAGGCGGATGGTGTTAGCGATAATGAACAGGGAGACCGCCGCCAGAATAGCGATGAGCACCCAGGCCACGGCGGTGACGGCGTTGCGCACCGCCACAAACCCCTCGGCCAGCTCACCCTCCGCCCGGTGGCCCGCCACTCCGGGCAGAGCCTTCACCGCCTCTACCGTCTCAGTAAAGCGGGACAGGTCCACCACGTGGATGGACAGCCGGTCCCGGAATACGTCGTCAGGGATGTTGGCGTACAGCCCGTCCCCCTCGTGCCCCTCCAGGTAGGCGGCCTTGGCCTCCTCCTTGGCGATGAATTTCACCGAGGCCACGTTGTCCAGCGCCCGCACCTGCTCCGACAGTTTATTGATCTCATATTCCGTATAGCTCTCGTCGATGTACGCCAAGAACTCGTTTTCGTCCTCCAACTGCTTCAGGTTTTTGTCCACGTTCATGGCCAGCAGGGAAAAGGACCCCATGATGATGAGACAGGCCACAATCATACACACGGCGGCAAAGGACATCAGCCCGTGGGAGAATACGCTTAGAAAACCTTCTTTAAAAAAATACCCTATGTTGAATCCTTGTCTCATACCCTATAGTAGCCTCCCTGACCGTCGCGCACCATTTCTCCGTCCTTGATGGCCACCACCCGCTTGGAGAAACGGTTGACCAGGTCCTTCTCGTGGGTGACCACCAGCACGGTGGTGCCCATGGAATTGATCCGCTCCAGCAGCGTCATGATCTCCAAGGAGCGCTTGGGGTCCAGATTGCCGGTGGGCTCATCGGCGATGATCATGCGCGGGTTGTTCACCAGCGCCCGGGCGATGGCCACCCGCTGCTGCTCGCCGCCGCTCATCTCGTTGGGATAGGCGTCCGCCTTCTCCTTCAGGCCCACCAGGTCCAGCACATAGGGAATGCGCTTGCGCATCTCCCGGCCGCTGGCCCCTACCGTGCGCATGGCAAACTCCAGATTGCCCTGCACCGTTTTTTTCTCAATCAGCCGGAAATCCTGGAAGATAACCCCCAGCGTCCGGCGCATATGAGGAATCTGCCAGCGGCGGATGTTGTTCAGGTTGTATCCGTTGACGATCACCCGCCCCTGGGTGGCGGTGACCTCCGCAGTGAGCAGTTTGATGATGGTGGATTTCCCGGAACCGGAGGGACCCACCAGGAACACAAATTCCCCGTCCTCAATCCGAAGGTCAATCCCCCTCAGCGCCTTGGTCCCGTTGTCATATTCTTTATATACATCGATCAATCGTATCATGGGCGGCCTCCCCATCACTGCTGCTCTATTTGTCTTTATCGTTTTTTATGCCGACGGAAGCCTTTTTATTATATCGGCTATTTCCTGCCATGTCAACACAGCGCGCCTCTTTCCCAAAATTCGGCAGCAAATCCCGCCATGAAAAGAAAGCCGCCCAGACGGGCGGCTTTCCACAGCTTTTTAGGACTCAATTCCCCGGCTGACCAGGTACTTCTTGACCATCAGCGCCACCTTAAAGGTGATGGCATCGTCGAACTCCCGCAAATCCAATCCGGTGAGCTTCTTAATTTTTTCCAGCCGGTATACCAGCGTGTTGCGGTGGACGAACAGCTTCCGGGCTGTCTCGGACACGTTCAGGTTGTTCTCAAAGAATTTGTTGATGGTAAACAAGGTCTCCTGGTCCAGCGCGTCGATGGGATTCTTTTTGAAGACCTCCCGCAAGAACATCTCGCACAGGGTGGTGGGCAGCTGGTAGATGAGCCGCCCGATGCCCAGATTCTCGTAGCTGATGATGGACCGCTCGGTGTCGAACACCTTGCCCACGTCGATGGCCACCTGGGCCTCCTTGTAGGTACGGGCCAAATCCCGAATATGGCCCACGATTGTGCCCACGCCCACCACCGTCTTGATTCCCAGCTCCCGGGTGAGGGTTTCCTGGACGTTCTGGGCAATCTTCTGCACCTCGCGGATGTCGGCATTCTCCCCCAGCTGCTTGACCAGGGCCACGTCCGTCTCGCTGATGGACAGCACAAAATCCGACTGCCGGTCCGGATACAGGCCGGCCACCACATCCACCGCGGACACATCGGGCGTGCCCAGCTGACGCACCAGAATCACCGCCCTGGGCGCCTCGGATACAAAGTGCAGTTCCTTGGTGCGCACATAGATATCGCCCAGCAGAATATTATCGCACAAAATATTTTTCACAAAGGCGGCCTTGTCGTTCTTTTCTTCATAATAGGTCTTGGCTCCGTTGAGGGCAATCACCGCCATGGAGCAGACCAGAGCGGCCCGCTCATCCTCTCCACGGGCAAACGCGGCGTAGTCGGACTGGCCATTCCAGCCGGGCAGGGGCTTGAAGGTAAACCCGTTGCTGACCACCAGAGCGTCCTGCTCCGCCGCCAGCAGCGCGGCCGTATTCCCCCATTTCTCGCCGATGCAGCTCAACTCATTACAGGCAATCACCGTTCCCTGCTCGTCGATCACACCTACGGCGCGGTCACAGCAGTCTTTCATTTGAAGCACGACGCTTTGGAAGATCCGGCTGAACATTGCGCTTTCTCCTTTCTCCGCGGCCCCGCGAGTCCTCTGCTCCGCCTGCGGTTTCATAAGAACCGCAGGCGCCGCCCGCTGCGAATTGCCGCATTCTCTTTTTCAAATCCGAACGCTTTTATTATACCGGGTTGAATTGCCAATTTCAATAGTTTTTAAAAATTTTTTTGTTGAATTTGCCAAATTTTTCGTCTCATTGACGGAAAAGCGCCTGTGTCTCCTCCTCGGTTAGTGCTCTCCACCCACCCTTGGGCAAACTCTCGTCCAAAATCAGCGGGCCGAAGCGCACCCGCTTCAAATAAATCACCGGTTTTCCCCGCGCCGCCAGCATACGTTTTACCTGGTGATACTTCCCCTCCCGCAGAGTCATATGGGCCGCCCGCCCCCCGGGCAGCGGCTCCAGCTCGCCGGGCAGGCATACATAGCCGTCCGCCAGCTTCACCCCTTGGCGCACCGCCTCCGCGTCGCCCTCATCCAGCACGCCGTCCACCTCCACATAGTACACCTTATCCACATGGCGCTTGGGAGAGAGCAGCCGGTGGGCAAGGGGCCCGTCGTTGGTGAGCAGCAGCAGCCCCTCCGTGTCCTGGTCCAGCCGCCCAGTGGGGAACAGGCCCAGGTTCTGGTACGCCTCCCCCAGCAGGTCCAGCACCGTGCGCTTTCCCGGCTCGTCGGTGGACGACACCACCCCCGCCGGCTTGTTCAGCATCAGATATACCGGCCCGCCCCCACCAATCAAAGCCTCATCCACCGCCACAGCGGCGTCCGGCCCCACCTTGGTCTCCGGGGCGCGGCACACCTCTCCGTCCACCGCCACCCGGCCGCCGCGGATCAGCTCCCGGGCCTCCTTCCGGCTCCACCTTCCTGTGTTCGCCAGCCGCTTGTCCAGCCGTTCCATCCCATTCCTCCTCGCATTTCGTCCTCATTGGCCTGCAAATCCTGCATTTGGTAACATTCTATCATATCAACGGAAAAAGGTACATATCTTTTCTTGAGACCCATGATGAAACGGAGTGGTACCATGATTATCGTCACGGCACGCGTACCAAAGAGGAAGCTGCTGGCGGGCGCGGCCACCGCCCTGTGCTGCTGCGCGGTGGTGGCCGCCGCCCTGCTGTTCACCCTGGGCGGCCGGGCAATCACCGCTTCGGCGGAAGTAAAAAACATTCGCACCAATGACGACCGCCTGGCCTATCTGGGCGGGCTGGGCTGGCAGGTATCCGCCCAACCCATCGCCACCGAGGAGCTGCTCATTCCGGAGCAGTTCGACGACAGCTACCAAAGCTATCTAAAGCTTCAAGCCGACCAGGGATTTGATCTCAGCCAATACTGCGGCAAGCGGGTCAAGCGGTACACCTATCAGCTTACCAACTACCCCGCCCAGGACGAACCGGTGCAGATCGCCCTGCTCATCTACAAAAACCGAGTGGTAGGCGGACAGATTCAGTCCTCCTCCGGCAGCTTTCTCCACGGGCTGGCCATGCCCGAGCCGCTCCAGGACAGCCAGCCCCCCGCTTCCACCGCCCCCACCTTCGGCACCACGATTTGACACAGACAAGGGAGACGCCTTCGCGTCTCCCTTGTCCTTTTCCTTAAATCCTTTTCCCGTGGAAGAACACGGCTTTCAGCTCCAGATCGGGCCCCAATACGGCCACATTGGCCCGTTTGCCCGGCTCCAGGCTGCCCACCCGGTCAAAAATGCCGATGGCCTTGGCCGGGTTCACCGCCGCCGCCCGCACCGCGTCCGCCAGGGGGATGCCGAAGGACACGGCGGTCTTCATGCACGCCATCAGGTCCGTGACCGACCCGGCGATGGTGCCGTCGGCCAGGGTGGCCAGCGGCCCCTTCACGATGACATTCTGGCCGCCCAGGTCGTACTCGCCGTCCTCCATGCCGGCCGCCCGCATGGTGTCGGAAATCAGCACCACCCGGTCCGCGCCGAACATCTTGAAGGTGGCCCGCACCACGCTGGGGTGGATGTGGATGCCGTCGCAAATCAGCTCCACCCGGCTCCATGCGCTGTCCAGCGCCGCGCCCACCACGCCGGGGGCGCGATGGGTGAAGGCGGGCATGGCGTTAAAGAGGTGGGTGACCTCCCGGGCGCCCGCCCGGAACGCCGCCAAGGCGGTGTCATAGTCCGCCGTGGTGTGGGCCACAGACACATTGACCTCCTCCGCCACTTCCCGGATGAAGTCCAGCGCCCCCGGCTCCTCGGGCGCCACGGACACCAGCTTCACCAGCCCCTCGGACGCCTCCTCCAGCCGCCGCAGCATAGCCACATCGGGCGCGTGAAGCCACTCGCCGTTCTGGGCGCCCTTCTTGGCGTAGGACAGGAAGGGCCCCTCCAAGTTCACGCCCACCAAATCCGCGCCCGGCTTCCCGGCCCGCTTGTGCTCCGCCGCCGTGCGGCACACCTTCATCAGCTGCTCCTCCAGCAGCGTCATGCCCGCCGGGCAGATTTGAGTCACGCCCCGGCTCAGCTCGTACTCCGCCATGGTCTGGAGGCCGTCGGCGTCGCCGTCGGACAAATCCGCCCCCCGGCAGCCGTGGAAATGCACATCGGTGAGGCCGGGGATCACGTAGCACCCGGCGGCGTCATAGCTCTGCCCGTTCCGGCTGTCCGGGGTGAGCAGCCCTTCGTCAAAACACACGTCCCGCTCTACGAAACCATTCTCCAGGTCAAATACCTTACCGCCTGTGATTTTCATGCCGTTCCTCCTCAGTTCAGGCCGCTGAGGGCCGCCTCATCGCCGATGAGCGTCACATTGGGATGCAGCTGGAGGATAGACGCAGGCACCTCGGGCGTGACGGGGCCCATCACGGTTTTGCGCACCGCCTCCGCCTTGTCCGCGCCGCTGACCACCACCAGGATGCTCCGGGCGCGCATGATGGTGCCCACGCCCATGGTCAGGGCCTGACGAGGCACGTCGTTGGCACTGGCGAAGAAACGAGCATTGGCGTCAATGGTGCTCTGGGTAAGGTCCACCAAATGGGTGGCCACGGGGAACTCGTCACAGGGCTCGTTGAAGCCGATGTGGCCGTTGCGGCCCATGCCCAGCAACTGGAGGTCGGCGTAGCCCAGCCCCGCCACCACCTGCTCATACCGGGCGCACTCCGCCGCCGCGTCCTGGGCTAAGCCGTTGGGCACATTGGTGTTCTCCGGGACAATGTCCACATGGTCAAACAGGTTGGTCTGCATGAAATAGCGGTAGCTCTGATCGTGGGTGGGGGCCAGGCCGAAATATTCGTCCAGGTTCACGGAGCGCACCTCGGAAAAACTCAAATCGCCCTGCTTGTGCCACTCGATGAGCTGCTTATAGGCCCCGATGGGAGTGGAGCCGGTGGCAAGACCCAGCACGCAGTCCGGCTTGGACACCACCTGGGCGGCGATGACGGCCGCCGCCCGGCGGCTCATGGCGTTGTAGTCCTTCTCACGATAAATTCTCATTTTAAACACCTCAAAACCTTCAGATTATTTATAACGCTCTCAGCAATACTTGGCAATGGCCGCGGAAATCATGCCGGCCGCCGCCTTCACGATGGCCGCATCCTCTGGAACCAGCTCCAGCAGCGGGGCACGGACACTGCCCGCGTCGGGGCCGCCCTGCTGGCGGATGATCTCCTTGATTACCGCATACATATTGCCCTGAGTGGAGCACATTTTATAAATGATGCGGCAGCACTCGTTCTGAATCTGGCGGCCTTCCTCCAGCTTTCCCTCATGGAACAGCCGGAAAATGGCCAGATACAGCTCAGGCATGGCGGCGTAGGTGCCGCCGATGCCGCCGATGGCCCCGGCGGCCAACCCGGAGAGCAGCTGCTCGTCGGGCCCGTTGAACACGATGGCCCCCTCGTCCTTCCACATCTGGATGTCCTGCACCGGCATGGAGGAGTTCTTCACACCGATCACTCTGGGATTCTTCAGCATCTCCTGGAGCAGCGGGGCGGTGAGGGCCACCCCTGCCAGCTGGGGGATGTTGTAGATAATGAAGTCGGTTTCCGGCGCGGCGGCGGAGATGTCGTTCCAGTACTTGGCGATTCCCTTGGGGGGCAGGTGGAAGTAGATGGGCGGAATGGCGGCGATGGCGTCCACCCCCAGGGACTGGGCATGGGCGGCCAGCTCCTGGCTGTCGGCGGTGTTGTTGCAGGCCACGTGGGCAATGATGGTGAGCTTGCCGCCCACTTCCGCCATCACGTTCTCCAGCACCAGCTTTCGCTCGGCCACGCTCTGATAGATGCACTCGCCGGAGGACCCGCCCACGTACAGGCCCTTGACGCCCTTGTCCAGCAGATACCGCGCCAGGGCGCGCACCCCATCGGGACTTACCGCGCCGCCCTTGTCATAGCAGGCGTAAAACGCTGGAATCACGCCTGCGTATTTGGAAAAGTCTTTCATTTTTGCTCAGCTCCTTTTTAGTCGATTGACGCTCTCGCACGGTCCCGCGCAAACCGCCGAAAAGGGTGGTTCACGCGGGACCGTGCTCAATTCTTTTTCTCTCACATACCGGGGTCAGCCCTTCACGGCGCCCATGGTGATGCCCTTGGTGAAGTACTTCTGGAAAATCAGGAACACGATGATAATGGGGACGGAGGCCAGGGCCGCGCCCGCCATCAGCAGACCGTAGTCCTGCCCAAACTCGCCCATCATCTTCGAGATACCCAGCGGCATGGTCAGCACGTTGGTATTGCGCAGCATAACCAACTGCATAAAGTAGTCGTTCCAGGTGTTGATGAAGGTGAAGATGGCCAGCGCGCCGATGCCCGGCTTAATCATGGGCAGCACAATGGTGGTAAAGGTCTTGATCTCGCCCGCGCCGTCTATGCGGGCCGCCTCCAAAATCTCGCCTGGAATGCCTTCGGCAAACTGCTTCATCAGGAACACGCCGAAGGGCCAGCCTACGATGGGGAAGATCACCGACCAAATGGTGTCCGACAAGTGCAGCCCGGACATCTCCCGCAGCAGCGGGATCAAAATCACCTGCTTGGGCAGCGCCATGGCGGCCACAATCAGGGAGAACAGCACCGCACGGCCAAAGAAACGCTTCTTTGCCAAAGAGTAGCCCGCCAAGGAGGCGGTGGCGCAGGTGAGCACCATGGCCGTCACCGACATAAACACCGTGTTGACGAGCCAACGGAAGGCGGCGGGCACAGTGGGGCCGGTGGAAAACACGATCTGGCTGTGGTCCTGAGTGAACCACTCGCTCAGGGGCACGTGCAACTCCCACAGGGGCGCGCTGCGCTTATCGAATAAGGTGTCGAAGTTGCGCATGACCCACTCCTTGGGCCACCAATCCGGGCTGGGGTTGTTGACGGAGGAGGGCGTCTTAAAGGCGCCGGTGATAATCCAATACAGCGGGAACAGGAAGACAACCACCGCGATAATGACAATCAAAACCATGGTGATGATCTGATAGACAGACAATTTCTTAACGCCAGAATTCATATCTTCCCCTCCCCTTAATCAGCCTTGGCCAGCTTGAACTGTAGCGCAGACAGCGCGGCAATGCACAGGGCCAGGATGACGCCCATAGCGTTGGCGTAGCCATAGCGGTACAGGGTAAAAGCACTATAATAGATGTAGTACATCACCGTATCCGTGGCGTGGTTGGGTCCGCCGGAGGTGAGCAGCTGAATCAGCGCGAAGCACTGGAAGCTGTTGATGGTGGTGATGACCAAGATGTACAGGGTGGTGGGCATGATCTGGGGCCACTTTACCTTCCAGAACACCTGGAGATCGGTGGCGCCGTCCACCTCAGCGGCCTCCACCAAGGTATGGTCCACATTGCCCAGGGCGGAGACGTACAGCACAATGGGCTGGCCCACGGAGGTGGTGAACAGAATCAGGATGATACACCCCAAGGCAAATTTCTCATCGCCCAGCCAGTTGATGTTTTTCTCCCACAGCCCCAGGTTGGTGCCCACAAAGTTGAGAATGCCGTTATAATAGTGATAGATCCACTTCCACACCACGGTAACGGCCACGGAGCCTGTGACCACAGGCAGATAGAAAATCACGCGGAAGGCGGAGCAAGCCCACATCTTCATGTTGTAGATTCGGGCGCCCACCCACAGGGAAAACGCGCACACGGTGGGGACGGAGACCACCACAATGATGACAGTGTTCAGCAGTCCCTTTTGGAAAATTTTATCTTGGAACAGGTCCACATAGTTTTTGAAGCCGATGAAGTTGCCTCCGCCGTCCGCCATGGTCGCGTCGGTCAAGCTGGTAAACACGCACATAATCATGGGATACACGACGAAAACGATAAAGAACAACAGGCTGGGCAGCAGGAACAGATATCCAGAAATGGTCTCCCGCCGGGCCAGCTCACGGCTCATGCTTTGCTGCTTCACTTTGGCCAAGGTCAGTATCCTCCTCTCAGTTGCTTCGGGAGCGGAAAAGAACGCACCCCCCCTGCGCTATTACGCAGGGAGGGTGCGCATTACCCTAAAATGGATGGGATTCAGCTGCCGGGGACTCAGCCCGCCTCAGCGGCCTCAGCCGCGGCGTTGGCCTCAGCAGTGAAAGCGTCCAGCTCGGTCTGCACGTCGCCGCCGGCGCCGATGCGCTGCAGGGCGTTCCACCAAGCGGTGCGGGCCTCGGGCCAGCCCAGGGTGATCTGATAGTAGTCGCCCATGAAGGGAACCAGCTTGCCGTACTCGGTCATGATCTCGTTGCCCTCGTACATACCGGCGACCTCGCGCACGGGCCAGTAGCCGGTGGCCTCGACGATCTTGGCGTACTGAGCCTCGTCCTCAGTCATGAACTTCACGAAGGCCTTGGCGGCCTCAACCTTGTTGGCGTCGCCGTTGTCAAAGATGCCGAAGCCCCAAATGCCGCCCTGGAGGATGGGATCGCCGGACTCAGTGGGGAAGGCCATGGGGAAGATCTCGAACTCGGCGGTCAGGCCCTGGGTCTCGCTCTGGGCAGCGCCCACGTTCCAGCAGGTCGCCATGGCCAGGGTGCCGTTGCAGAACAGGTTGATCTCGTCGCCGCCCACGATGCCGGGGTCAAACTCGATGCCGTTCACGTCAACCAGGGCCTGGAGGGCCTTGACGTTCTCAGCGCAGTTGCCGGTGTAGCGGGTGTGCTCGGGGTTGGTGTAGGTGCCGCCGTACATATTGGTGACGAGGGCGCGGTTGCCCTGGTCGCCGCCCTGGCCGCCGCAGAAGACCACGCCCACCTGGGGATGGATGGCGGCAACGGCCTCAACGGCTTTCAGGAAGTCGGCGGTGGACTTCCAGGTGTGGGTGTCCTCATTGATGTACTGCATGGCGCCGGCCTCGGTAAACAGGTCCTTGTTGATGCCCATGCAGTGGGCGGTCTGGCAGACGGGCAGCTCGTACATGGCACCCGCGGCGTTGGTGCAAGAGGAAGCGGTCACGTCGTAAGTACCGGCGGGCAGCAGGTCCTTCAGGTCAACCAGCAGACCCTTGGCGCCCCAGTTGGCCACCAGGCGCTCGGGACCCTCAAAGATCAGGTCGGGGGCGGCGTTGCCCTCGATCATGCTGTTGACGGTCTGGTCGCCGTTGGTATAGTCCAGGTAGATCAGCTCAATCTTCACGTTGGGGTAAACCGCGTTGAAGTCGGCGATCAGGCCCTTGACCACGGTCTCGTCGGTCATCTTGCCCACGGGGTAGGTGGCCAGAGTCAGGCTGGCGGTCAGGTCGTTGGTGCTGGGCTCGTTGTTCTCAACGGGCTTGCTTTCCGGCGCGGCCGGCTCGCTGTTCTCAGCAGGGGGATTGCTGGCAGGGGCATCAGCCTTGTTGCCGCAGGCAGCAAGGCTGAGCACTATGCATAGTGCCAGCATCATAGCCAGAGCTTTACGAATCGTTTTCATTCTTTACATCCTCCTCAATAATCAATAATTCCTCACCCACATTAACTGTGGGCTCTTGTTCAGATTGTATAATCTTTCACAGGATTTGTCAATATCTTTCAAAAAAAATTTCATCATTTTTTTAGCTGCGAAAAAAATTTCTAACACAGCCTCATCACAGGTGCTTGTCCGCCAGGGCGTCCGCCACCTGCTTGCGCCGGTTCCGGCAGCTCTCCATATCCCGGCGGCACACCTCGTTGAATAGCACGTCGATCAGGTACAGCTGCCCCATGCGGGCGGCCACAGAGCCCATTTGCAGCGGTCCCTCCCGCGCCCCGCACTCCAGCACCACATCGGCGCAGGATGCGCCGGGGGACTTGGGAAAGCGCGTAATCAGAATGGACCTGGCGCCCCGCTCCTGGGCAATTTTCATCACATCCACCACGTCCTTGGTCGAGCCGGAGTAGGAGAAGTACATCACCACGTCCCTTGCGGTGAGCAGGGCGCAGCGGATGGCCTGAAAATGGGAGTCGTCCACAGGATAGAAATTGGGCAGGGCGGTGGAGAACAGGTGGGCCGCCTCCCGGGCCAGCACCATAGACCCGCCCAGGCCCATGCACAGCACCCGGTCCGCGCTCAGAATCAGCTCCGCCGCGGCCGTCACCGCCGCGGGGCTGATGAGGGCCAGCGTCTGGGTAATCGCGTCCACATCGGCGGCGTAAATCTTCTGGCACATATCACCCAGGCTGTCCTCCGACTGAATCTCGCCGTACAGCGGGCTCATGGGCCGCTGGCCGGTGGAGGAGCCCGCCACCGCCAGCTTGAAGGCGCTATAGCCCTTATAGCCCAGCCGGCGGCAGAACCGGGAAACGGTGGCCTCCGCTACGTCCGCCACCTCCGCCATCTCCGAAATGGACATATACTGGCACTCCTGCCGCTGCAAGAGCATATAGTCGGCGATCTTCTTTTCTGCGCTGGTGAGCTGGTAATATTCCCGGTTGATTCTGGTGAATACGTCGCCGTAAGGCATACCGGCCCCCTTACTGCCCGCTCAAGAGCTCATCCATCATCCGCTCGCACATACTGAGCATCCTGGGCAGATGGAAGGGACCCTTGAACGTGCTCCCCTTGCACGGGGGTTGAGTGGGCTTGCCGTCCCGGCGGAGATAACCGTACCACTCCCCGCACTCCGGGTCGGAAAAATACTGCTTGCAGTAGTCCAGCGTCTTCTCAAACCAATCCAGATACTTCTCCTCCCCGGTATCCCGGTAGAGCATCAGGCTGGCGATGAGAATCTCGTCGTGGGGCCACCACAGCTTCATGTCGTGCTCATAGGCCTCGGGGGGCCGGCCCAGACAGTCCACAAAGTACAGCAGCCCGCCGTACTCGTGGTCCCAGCCGATGTCGATGGCCCAGTCGAAAATCTGAGCGGCCTTCTTCACCAGCTCCTTGTCGCCAGTGCGCTGGGCGTGCTCCAGCAGGAACCACACGCCCTCGATGTCGTGGCCGGGGTTGACCACGCGGCCCTCGGTGTAGTTCAGGCGGGCCTCGCCGTCCGGGCCCACGTTCTCCAGCACGCACTTGAGCTCGGGCTTGACGTGGTACTTGAAAATCTCGTCCACACACTGCTGGGCCCGCTCCTCATACAAAGCCTTGCGCTCCGGGTCCACCCGGAGCATAACGCCGGTGACGTTGAGGATAATCATAGGCGTGCCGAAGCCACGGCCGGTGCGGGTCTCGGGGATGGTCTTAGGCCCCAGGCCCGTAGGGTCGGCCATGCCGTGGTTCAGGTCCCAATACAGGTCGTAGGCCCGGCGGGCCCGCTCCAGGTGCTCCTCCCCGCCGGCCACGCCGTAGTACTCCGCGTTGGCCACGGCATAAAACGCCTCGGAGAAGCAGTAACGGCGCTGGCGCAAAGGCTTGCCGTCCTCCGTCACGGTGAAGTACAGCCGCCCCCCCGCCTCGTGGTTGATGCAGTGCTCCTCCAAGAAATCCAGGCAGCTTTTGCTGGCCGCCAGCCACTCGTCCTTCGGGCCGTACAGCCGGCACAGGTGGGCGAAAATCCAGCCGCAGCGCCCCTGCATCCAGACGCTCTTGTCGGTGGAGAATACTTTCCCCTCCCGGTCCAGGCAGGTGTAAACGCCGCCGTGCACCGGGTCCATGCCGTTCTTCAGCCAGAACTCCACACAGCGGTCCAGCTCCTCCTTGAGCCACGTTTGATGCTCTCTCATTCGAGCCATGTCCATAAAATCCTTCCACCTTTCCTTTAATAAGATTCAAGCCATTCAGCAGCTTTCTCCTCATCGCTGTTCTCATCATACCCTGTCCGGCGGGGCCGCGTCAAGGGCCGGAACGAAAATTATTTTCATTTTGACCAAAAAATGCTTGACTTTCTGCAAAAAACTGATAGGCTAATAGCATGGGGATTGGGCCCTTTTTGGCTACTATTACAAAAAAGCGCCGTGTTTTTGCTCAATCCGCTTTTCCGACCCATCCGTTACTTTTTTCTTGGATTTTGAAATGGAGGATGAATGTCATGAATCATCTCGGCATCAGCGTATCCGTCAAAAATGTCCCCGAGCTGGACCCCGGTTTTATCCCGCTGGCACAATTCAACCGCGCCTTCCTGACCGGGGCGGACAAGCCCCTGGATGTGGCCGTGGAGCGCTCCAACGGCCAGGTCGCCGTGTGGCACGTGAAGATTCACGGCACGCCGGACATGGCCGCCGCCGACGAGTACTACGTGGAGCGGATCATCAAAACCATGCTGTGGATGTACGGCGGCTTCCGGGTGTACATCGCGGGCAGCGGCGAGCTGACCGCCAAAATGAATGCCCACTACTCCGCCGACGGCCGCCAGGCCTTCGACTGGGACTATATGGCCAACGTGTTCGAGCACCCCTTTGAGATCATCTCCTGTGAGAAGGTGCCCGAGGAGAGCGGCGACCCCAAGGCCATCGGCCGCCATCTGGACGGCTGCCGCATCGGTTTCGACGCGGGCGGGTCCGACCGGAAGGTGTCCGCTGTCATCGACGGCGAGCCCGTGTTCTCTGAGGAGGTGGTGTGGTTCCCCAAAATCAACTCCGACCCCGACTACCACTACGACGGCATCGTGGCCGCCCTGAAGTCCGCCGCCGAGCATATGCCTCGGGTGGACGCGGTGGGCGTGTCCTCCGCCGGCGTGTACATCGACAACCGCACCATGAACGCCTCCCTGTTCCTCCAGGTGCCCAAGGACCTCTTTGACGCCAAGGTGAAGGACATCTACATCCGCGCCATCACCGACACCTTTGGCGACGTGCCCTATATTGTCGCCAACGACGGCGACGTGTCCGCCCTGGCCGGCGCCATGAACCTGGGCGAGAACAACGTGCTGGGCATCGCCATGGGCACCAGCGAGGCCGTTGGCTATGTGGACGCCCAGGGCCGTGTCACCGGCTGGCTCAACGAGCTGGCCTTTGTACCCGTGGACGCCTCCCCCGCCGCCATGCGGGACGAGTGGAGCGGCGATATCGGCTGCGGCGTGAAGTACTTCTCCCAGGACGCGGTGATCAAGCTGGCCCCCGCCGCCGGCATCCAGCTGGACGAGACCCTCTCCCCCGCCGAAAAGCTGAAGGTGGTGCAGAAGCTGCTGGCCGAGGGCAGCCAGGCCGCGGAAAAAATCTACCAGTCCATCGGCGTGTACCTGGGCCACTCCCTGGCCCTGTATTACGGCTATTACGGCTTCGCCCAGGTGCAGCTCCAGGGCCGGGTGATGTCCGGCCGGGGCGGCGACATCATCCTGGACACCGCCAAGGCCGTACTGGCCGACGAGTACCCCGAGATCGCCAGCAAGTTCTGCGCCTCCCTGCCTGATGAAAAGGCCCGCCGGGTGGGTCAGTCTGTGGCCGCCGCCTCCCTACCCGAGCTGAAGAAATAAAACGAACGTTTCACGTGAAACATCTGGCAAAGGACTGATTTTATGAAAAAGCACATTCTCTGTCTGGGCGACTCCAACACCCACGGCTACTGCGCCGACCCTGCCGACTGCGCCGACGGCGGCATCCGCTTCAATGAGGACGAGCGGTGGACCTGCCGCCTGCAAACGGCGCTGGGCCCGGACTACCTGGTGACGGAGGAGGGCCTGTCCGGGCGCACCACCGTGTTCCAGGACCCCCTCCATGAGACCATGGACGCGCTGACGGTGCTCTATTCCCTGCTGAAAAGCCATGAGGTCATCGACCTGCTCATCATCATGCTGGGCACCAACGACGTTAAGGAACGGCTGGGCATGAACGCCGCCTGCGTCTCCATTGGCATGGAGCGACTGGTGCGCAAGGCCCAGAGCGTGGACTGCTGGGGAACCCACGCCCCCAACATTCTCATCGTCTGCCCGCCCCCCATCCACCCGGAGATAAGCGACCCGGCCATGGGCCGCGGCTGCGACGTGAAAAGCCGGGAGCTGCCCCAGTACTATGCCGCCACCGCCCAGCTGGTGGGGGCCCACTTCATGGACGCGGCGGAGTGCGAGTTCAATCAGATTGACCATATGCACCTGACGAGAAAGGGCCACGCCCAGCTGGCGGATAAGCTGGCGGCGCTGGTGCCCGCGCTGGTGCCCTGAACGATACAAAGCAAAAGAGGAGCGGCACGGCCATGGGCCGTACCGCTCCTCTTTTTCATGTCTCAGCCTAATCAGGTTTTGAACTATCAAACCAGGAAATTTTACCAGCGACTCATGTTTTTTTCAAACTTCTCTTGATATACCCGCTTTAACTCATCAACCGATATCCCATAGCACAGCAGAACATCATTATAGTACATCAGAACGTCCGCCAGCTCCTCGATCAGGGCTTTACGTAATTCGGCATCGGCGGACGCTTTTGATCCCCCGTGCTTTTTGACAATGTCAATCACTTCTCCCACTTCACCAATCATCCAAAGCATTTTATTCTGCCCCGTCTCTGGACAAATGGGCTCCCATTGATCCTGGTACCTGGCTTGAAGCACCCTCTGCATTTCCTGCATTTCGCTCATGCTGAAATCATCCATAGTTTCCCTCCCGCAAATTCTCAAGTATGGTATCACTCTTTCCCCTGCCCCTCCATAAAGGGCTTGAACACCCGCTCCAACAGCAGGCTGGCCAGCAGCGCCCACACATAGGGCAGCACCAGCCAGGGCATCCAGTACCACCACAGCACGCACACCAAAATGCCCCCGCCGGTGAGCAGGCCCAAGGCCAGGGTGATGAGCGGGTTGGCCAGGGCCAGCTTCACGCTGGCGGCCAGCAGGCCCCCCACCCCGAAGGTGAACCGGGACAGCACCGGAAACAGATAGGCCGCCACGCCGCACACCACCACAAAGAAAATCCAGTAGGCCACGTACAGCATGAACATGGTCCTGTCCCCCGCCGCCCCGGCGTACAGGAAGCCGTGGAGCTTCACCATGCCGTATCCCGCCGCCGCCACAATCAGCCCGGCGGGGCAGGCCACTTTAAAGTTGGACTTCAGCGACTCCAAGAAGCGTACATAGCCTCCTGGCTGCTTTTTGCGCAGGCATCGGGCCATGGCGTCATACAGGGCGGTGGTCCCCGGCCCCAGCCCCACCACCGTCGCCGCGCACACCAGCCACAGAATGCTGAAGGCAAACACATCGGTCAGGACGCTGATGAACTTGAAAAAGCCGTTCTCCGGGTTGAAGATTTTATTCAGCATGGTCCTCCTCCGTTCCCCGGCGGCGCAGCCGCCGCCCTCCGTTCACCGGCCCCCACTCGGGCAGGGGCAGGCGCTGCATGGCGCCAAACACGTAGTCCTTCAGCTTGGGGTAGTCCTTCGAGAGCTGCGCCACCAGCTCCTTCACCTCCTGCCGCCGGGTGTTCCCGTCGGCGGGGCAGGGGTTGTGCACCACCGGCAGCCCATAGCGCCGGGCCGCCCCCCGCACCATCCCCTCCCCGCAGTAGAGCAGGGGGCGGATTTGGGTGATGTCCGTGCGGTCCAGATAGGTCACCGGCTGGAAGCAGGACAGCCGCCCCTCGTAGAACAGGGAGAGGAAGAAGGTCTCCACCGCGTCGTCCCGGTGGTGGCCCAGGGCCACCTTGTGGATGCCCAGCTCCTGCAGCGCGTTGTGCATGGCCCCCCGGCGCATTTTCGCGCACATGGAGCAGGGGTTCTTCTCCTGCCTCAAATCGAAGATGATATGGAAAATCTCCGTCTCAATCAGGTGATAGGGCACGTTCAGCTCCCGGCACAGCGCCGCCACCGGCTCAAAGTCCATGCCCGGCGCGCCGGGGTGGACGGTGACGGCGTGCAGCTCGAAGGGCTCCGGATAAAATTCCCGCAGCTTGGCCATGGCGTAGAGCAGCACCAGCGAGTCCTTCCCGCCGGACACCCCCACCGCAATGCGGTCGCCGGGGCGGATCATATCGTAATCCTCCACGCACCGGCGCAGGTAGGACAGAATCATCTGCACGGCGTTCCCTCCCCTCAAAAGAGAAATATCAAAACGAGTATACGAGAGTTTTCAGAATAATAACGGCGATTACAGGAGCATTTCAAAAATATTTTAAAAACTTCCCGTATTTTGGTTGACAGCGCCGCTTTTCCGCATTATAATACATCATGCTCCCTGTTGTAAAGGGAGCGTTCCCATGTTTCAAACAAATTTGAGATAAATGGAGGAAACCAGAATGTCTACCTTTATGGCAAACAAGGGTAACATCGTGCGCAAGTGGTATGTGCTCGATGCCGCCGGCAAGCCTCTGGGCAAGACTGCCGCCGCCGCCGCCGTGCTGCTGCGCGGCAAGCACAAGCCCGAGTATACTCCCCACGCCGACTGCGGCGACTTTGTCATCGTAATCAACGCGGAGAAGGCCGTGCTCACCGGCAAGAAGCTGGAGCAGAAGTATTACCGCCGCCACTCCGGCTGGGTGGGCGGCCTCAAGGAGACCAAGTACCGCCTGCTGATGCAGGACAAGCCCGAGCTGGCCATGCGCCTTGCGGTGCGCGGCATGATGCCCCGCAACATCGTCACCAAGGATTCTCTCACCCGGCTGAAGATCTACCGCGGCGACAGCCACCCCCACGCCGCCCAGAAACCCGAGACCTGGACCGTGGAATAAGGAGGTAACGGAATATGTACAAGAGCAAGAAGCCTTATCATTACGGCACCGGCCGCCGGAAGTCCTCCGTGGCCCGCGTCCATCTGTTCCCCGGCGGCACCGGCTCCATCACCATCAACGGCCGCGACATCGACGAGTACTTCGGTCTGGAGACCCTGAAAATGGTGGTCCGCCAGCCCCTGAACACCACGGGCACCCTGGGCCGCGTGGATATCACCGCCACCGTCACCGGCGGCGGCGTGTCCGGCCAGGCCGGCGCTCTGCGCCACGGCATTTCCCGCGCCCTGCTGGAAATGGACCCCGAGTTCCGCCCCGCCCTGAAGGCCGCCGGCTTCCTCACCCGCGACCCTCGTATGAAGGAGCGCAAGAAGTACGGCCTGAAGGCCGCCCGCCGCGCCCCCCAGTTCAGCAAGCGCTGATTTTCACCTCTTATATTTCAAACTGCCAGCCTGTTGGGCTGGCAGTTTTCTGTGTCTGTAAACAATTTTTGAACTCCGCAAAAACCCCTTGACATTTTTTTCTTTCGGGGTAAAATAATCAACACGTTAATCATTAACCGATTAACGATTTGTTTGAAAGGAGGTCTTCTCGTGGAAGTATCGTTTCACGAGATGGAGCTGCTGTCCCGCAGCCTGAGCAATGCCCACCGCTCGGCGGTGCAGGCGGAGCTGAACGCTGCGGGCCTGGAGAAGGTGGGCCACCCCATGCTGGTGTCCATCCTCCAGTCCGCCGACGAGGACCCGGAGGGCCAGTTCCAGGCCCAGCGGGAGCTGGCCGACCTGCTCCACGTCTCCCCTCCCGCCATAGCCAACTCGTTAAAATGCCTGGAGCGGGACGGCTATGTCCGCCGGGAGCCCTGGCCCAGGGACGCCCGGCGCAACCGGGTGATCCTCACCGAAAAGGGGGCCGACGCCGTGGAGGGCTGCCGGGCCGTATTTCTCCGGGTGTCCGCCCGGATGATGGACGGCTTTACTCCCGAGGAGCTGGCCCTGCTGGCTCAGTTTCAGCGCCGGATGCTGGACAATCTGACCCGTCCGGATTCCCACGAAAAGGAGTGATTTTACCTTGCTTTCCCTGTTCCTGACCCATCTGGAGGGCTATAAAAAAGCGGCTGTCAAGTCCCCCATCCTGATTATTCTGGAGGTCATCTGCGAGCTGCTCCTCCCCCTGGTGATGGCGGAAATTGTAGACGTGGCCATTCCCTCGGGAGATGTGGGCTATATCTTTGCCATGGGCGGCCTGATGCTGGTTCTGGCCCTGCTGGCCATGGCCTGCGGCGTGGGCTCCGCCAAATACGCCACCTTCGCCAGCCAGGGCTTTGGCGGCAACCTGCGCCAGTGCCTGTTTAACAAGGTGCAGGACTTTTCCTTCGCTGACATCGACCGCTTCTCCTCCGCCTCCCTTATCACCCGCATGACCAACGACGTGAACGCCATGACCATGATGCTGTCTATGGGCCTGCGGATGCTGGTACGGGCTCCGGTGATGCTCCTTGCCGCACTGGGAGTCAGCCTGTATCTCAACGCCAGACTGGCTGTGATTCTGCTGGTGGTCATCCCCCTGATGGCGCTGGCCATCGCCGTGCTGATGAAGGTCTGTACCAGGCTCTTTGAGCGGATGCAGAAGAAGATCGACGGACTGAACAATGTCCTCCAGGAGAATCTGGTGGCCATCCGGGTGGTGAAGGCCTTCGTCCGGGAGAACCACGAGCGGAAAAAGTTCAACCGATCCAGTGACGAGCTGATGGAGGCCGGTCTCACTGTGGGGATGCGGATTATCGCCATTTTCCCCATTATGATGCTGTGTCTCAACGGGGCCACCCTGGCCGTCCTCTACTTCGGCGGCAGGATGGTCATGGAGGCCGGCTTTAAGCTGGGCGACCTGAACGCCTTCCTCAGCTATATCATGCAGGTGCTGATGAGCGTGATGATGGTATCTATGGCCCTGCTCCAGCTGTCCCGGTCTCAGGCCTGCGCCCGGCGGATTAACGAGGTCCTGGAGGCCGTCCCCTCGGTGCAGGATAAGAAGGACACCGCTCCCCTCCCCGCTCCCAGGGGCCGGGTGGAGTTTAAGGACGTGTCCTTTAAATACGCCGCCTCCGGCACCGGGGACGATGTACTCTCCCACATCAGCTTTGCCGTGGAGCCGGGGCAGTTTGTGGCCATTGTGGGGGGCACCGGCACGGGAAAATCCTCCCTGGTCAATCTCATTCCCCGGTTTTACGACGTCACCGGCGGCTCCGTCCTGGTGGACGGGGTGGACGTGCGGGACTACCCCCTGGAGGAGCTGCGCGCCCGCATCGGCATGGTGCTCCAGACCAACATCCTCTTTACCGGCACCATCCGGGAGAACCTGCTGTGGGGCAGGCCGGACGCCACTGAGGAGGAGATGGTCCAGGCGGCGAAGGACGCCCAGGCCTACGACTTCATCATGTCCCTGCCCGAGGGCTTCGACACCCAGCTGGCCCAGGGGGGCACCAATGTCTCCGGCGGGCAGAAGCAGCGGCTGTGCATTGCCCGGGCCATGCTCCGCAAGCCGGCCATCCTCATCCTGGACGACTCCACCTCCGCCGTGGACTCGGCCACCGAGGCGGCCATCCGGGAGTCCTTCCACAACAACCTTAGGGACACCACCGTTATCATCATCGCCCAGCGCATCTCGTCGGTGCAGTACGCAGACGAAATTCTTATTCTGGACGACGACCACATCGCCGGACGGGGCACCCATGAGGAACTGATGAAAACCAGCAAAATCTATCAGGAGATCTATCAATCTCAGCAAGAGGGGGTGGGCGGATAATGCCAGGACCTCATCACGCCCCAAAAGGGGGCTATGTCAAGCCCAAAAATATGAAAAAGACCATGGGCCGGCTGGTGGGCTACCTCACCAAAAGCAAGCTGCCCCTGCTCTTTGTTCTGCTGTGCCTGCTGGTTTCGGTGGGCACTAACCTGGGCGGGTCGTATCTGGTGCGGCCCATTATCAACAACTTTATCTGGTCGGGCTGCACCGACTTCGCCGGGCTGGGCCGGGCCATCCTCCTGCTGGCGGGCATCTATTTGTTGGGCTGTCTGGCCACCTACGGCCAGTCCGCCGCCATGGTCCGTCTGGCGGAGAAGGGGGTCAACCGGCTGCGCAAGGACCTGTTCGACGCGCTGCAAAAGCTCCCCCTGTCCTACTTCGACCAGCATCCCCATGGGGAGCTCATGAGCCGGTTCACCAACGACGCGGACAACGTGCAGATGGCCCTTCAGCAGAGCATGGTCTCCCTGTTCTCCAGCTGTCTCATGTTTGTGGGACTGGTGGTGCTGATGTTGGTCATCAACTGGAAGCTGTTCCTTGCCACCGCCCTGGTGCTGGCCCTTACCATGTTCCTGTTCAAGCAGCTGGGCAGCCGGAGCCGCCGGTTTTACCAGCAGCAGCAGGCCGCCCTTGGGGCCGTCAACGGGGAAATCCAGGAGACCATCGAGGGGTTGAAGGTGGTAAAGGCCTTCACCCACGAGGAGGCGGCCAAGGAAAAATTCCAGGCGCTGAACAACACCTATCGGGACGCCGCACAGAAGGCTAACTTCTACTCCGGGGTTATTATGCCAGTGGCGGGCAACCTGATGAACATCAGCTATGCCCTCACCGCCGCCTTCGGCGGGCTGCTGTCCGTCCTCCAGGGCTTCGACCTGGGCGGGCTGGCGATCTATCTCAACTACTCCCGGCAGGTGGGCCAGCCTTTGAATCAGATCTCCCAGCAGATGACCACCCTGCTGTCCGCCCTGGCGGGTGCGGAGCGCATTTTTGAGGTAATGGACACCGCCGGCGAGGTAAACGAGGGGTCCGTCACCCTGATTCCCGCCGAGAAGGACGCCAACGGCACTCTCTCCCCCTTCTCCGGGACGGGCCGGCCCCGGACCTGGGCCTGGAGAGTCCCCCGGGGCAACGGCATGGAGCTGGTCCCCGTCTTTGTGGGGGAGGACGAGGTCCTCACCGAGATTACCGACCCGGAGGCCGTCCCCGACCCCGCTATGCTGGCCGACCACGGCTGGGCCTGGAAGTATCCCGGCCCTGACGGAACGGTGGGCCTCCATCTCATCCGGGGCACCGTGCGCAACGTCCCCGGGGAGGACTACTGTCTCACCGAGCTGCGGGGGGCGGTGCGGTTCAGCCATGTGGACTTCTCCTATGTCCCCGGCAAGCGGATTTTGAAGGATGTGTCGGTCTACGCCGACCCGGGCCAGAAAATCGCCTTTGTGGGCTCCACCGGCGCGGGCAAAACCACCATTACCAACCTGATTAACCGCTTCTATGAGATTGAGGGGGGCATGATTACCTACGACGGCATCCGGGTGAAGGCCATCCGCAAGGAGGATCTGCGCCGGTCCCTGGGGGCGGTGCTTCAGGACACCCACCTGTTTACGGGGACCATTATGGACAACATCCGCTATGGCCGGCTGGACGCCACCGACGAGGAGTGCATCGCCGCCGCCAGGAGCGCCAACGCCCATTCCTTTATCCGCCGCCTGCCCGAGGGCTACCAGACCCAGGTCACCGGAGACGGGGCCAACCTGTCTCAGGGCCAGCGGCAGCTGCTGGCCATCGCCCGGGCCGCCGTGGCCGACCCGCCGGTCATGATCCTGGACGAGGCCACCTCCTCCATCGACACCCGCACCGAGGCCCTTATCCAGCGGGGGATG
>ERZ808040.611-NODE-611-length-29733-cov-18.017669_pt1 | contig 29733 bp, 23 predicted proteins | sample MGYA00380191_ERZ808040 | MGnify/ENA primary metagenome ERZ808040 (study PRJEB31490, sample SAMN06133395) | mouse gut metagenome | isolation source: J6 | host: mice | place: China: Chengdu | collected 2015-05 ...
GCATTTCGCCAAATCTTGTGGTATAGTCCGTAAGTGTAAGGCGACTGTCAAAAGGTACACTTTTTGACAGCCGCCTTCGTCCTGTTTTTTCCGATTTTCCTTGACAAATCCCCGCTTTTCCCCTATACTTATCACCAGTAAAAGGCTGTGAAGGGAAGGAGTACCCCTCCCCCTCCGTTTCAGAGAGCGGCTGTCCTGGTGAGAGGCCGCAGCGGAGGCAGGGCGAAGTGATCCCCGAGCCGCGGAGCCGAAACGCCCAGTAAGCCCCGCCGTCCCCCCGCGTTAAGGGGTTCGAGTGTCCCCTTTGCGGGGAAATTCAGGTGGTACCGCGGACTTTTTTGGTTCGCCCTGAGCAAAAAATGCTCGGGGCGAGCTTTTTATTGCCCCGAAAAGGAGTGTTTCAGATGAGCAAGGAATTACCAAAGGTCTATGAGCCCCAGGAGGTGGAGGGCCGCATTTACGCCAGCTGGGAGGAAAACGGCTGCTTCAAGGGGGTGCGGGACCCCGCGAAGAAGCCCTTCACCATCGTGATGCCCCCCCCCAACGTCACCGGACAGCTCCACATGGGCCACGCCATGGACTGCGCCCTCCAGGACATTCTCATCCGCTTTAAGCGGATGCAGGGCTATGCGGCGCTGTGGGTGCCGGGGGCGGACCACGCGGGCATCGCCACCCAGGCCAAGGTGGAGGAGAACCTCCGGGAGACGGAGGGCCTGAGCCGCTACGACCTGGGCCGGGAGAAGTTTTTAGAGCGGGTGTGGGACTGGAAGCACAAGTACGGCAGCCGCATCGTGGAGCAGCAGAAGAAGATGGGCGTTTCCTGCGACTGGGACCGCTCCCGCTTCACCCTGGACGACGGGCTGTCCAAGGCGGTGCGCCATGTGTTTGTGTCCCTGTACGACAAGGGCCTGATCTACAAGGGCAGCCGCATCATCAACTGGTGTCCCCACTGCGTCACGGCGCTGAGCGACGTGGAGGTGGAGTACCAGGACAAGCCGGGCAGTCTCTGGCACATCCGCTACCCCATCATCGGGGAGGAGGGCAAGTATTTGGTGGTGGCCACCACCCGCCCGGAGACCATGCTGGGGGACACCGGCGTGGCCGTCCACCCGGATGACGGGCGGTACAAGGACATTGTGGGCAAGAAGTGCCTGCTGCCCCTGGTGGGCCGGGAGATGCCCATCGTGGCGGACGAGTACGTGGATTTGGAATTTGGCACGGGCTGCGTTAAGATGACCCCCGCTCACGACCCCAACGACTTCGAGGTGGGCCTGCGCCACAACTTGGAGACCATCCGCGTGCTGGACGACCACGGCAAGGTGGTGGAGGGATACGGAAAGTACTCCGGCTTGGACCGCTACGAGGCCCGGAAGCTCATCATCGCGGACCTGGAGGAGCAGGGATACTTGGAGAAGGTGGAGCCCCACCAGCACAACGTGGGCACCTGCTCCCGCTGCCACCACGATGTGGAGCCGCTGATCTCCGCCCAGTGGTTTGTGAAGATGGAGCCGCTGGCCCGCGAGGCCCTGCGGGTGGTAAAGGAGGGCGAGAGCAAATTCGTCCCCGACCGCTTCTCCAAAACCTACACCAACTGGATGGAAAACGTCCGGGACTGGTGCATTTCCCGCCAGCTGTGGTGGGGCCACCGCATCCCCGCCTGGACGTGCGAGGACTGCGGCGGGATGACCGTCTCCGAGACCGACCCCACCTGCTGTGCCCACTGCGGCTCTGAGCACATCCGCCAGGAGGAGGACGTGCTGGACACCTGGTTCAGCTCGGCGCTGTGGCCCTTCTCCACCTTGGGCTGGCCGGAAAACACCGAAGACTACCAGTACTTCTACCCCACCGACGTGCTGGTGACGGGATACGACATCATCTTCTTCTGGGTGGCCCGGATGATCTTCTCCGCCTGTGAGCACACGGGCAAGCCCCCCTTCCACACGGTGCTCATCCACGGCCTGGTCCGGGATGAGAAGGGCCGGAAGATGTCCAAATCCCTGGGCAACGGCATCGACCCGCTGGTGGTGGCGGAGCAGTATGGCGCGGACGCACTGCGCTTCAACCTGGTGACAGGCAACGCCCCCGGCAACGATATGCGCTTCCTCCCCGAGCGGTGTGAGGCCATGCGCAACTTCGCCAACAAGATTTGGAACGCCAGCCGGTTTGTGATGATGAACCTGACCATCGACCGCTGCGCCCTGCCGGACAAGCTGGAGCAGGAGGACAAGTGGATTCTGTCCAAGCTGAACCGGGTGGTGAAAGAGGTCACTGAAAACATGGACGCCTACGAGCTGGGCGTGGCCTCCGCCAAGGTGTACGACTTCATCTGGAGTGACTACTGCGACTGGTATATTGAATTCACCAAGGCCCGCCTCCAGGGGGAGGACGAGGGGGCCAAAATCCAGGCCCAGCAGGTACTGGTCTACGTCCTCACGCAGACGCTGAAGTTGCTGCACCCCTTCATGCCCTTCATCACCGAGGAGATCTGGCAGGCCCTGCCCCGCCAGGAGGGCTGTGAGGCCAAATTCCTCATGCTGGACCACTGGCCCCAGTACAGCCAGACCCTGGACTTCCCCCAGGAGGAGAAGGCGGTGGGCCTCATCATCGACGCGGTCCGGGCCATTCGGGGCAAGCGGGCGGAGCTGAACGTGCCCCCGTCCAAAAAGGCCCACGTCACCATCGCCACCATGGAGCAGGACGCCTTTACCCAGGGCGCGCCTCTGCTCAAGCGCCTGGCCTGGGCCAGCGAAGTGTCCGTCATCGGTCCTTCTGAGGCGGGGAGCAGCGACGAGATGATGAAGCAGGGGCTGGTGGAGCTTCTGACCTATGCCGCACGCATCTTCCTGCCCCTGGCCGAGCTGGTGGACCTGGAAAAAGAGCGCCAGCGGGTGGAGAAGGAGCTGAAAAAGAACTCCGACGAGCTGAACAAGCTCACCGCCAAGCTCAGCAACCCTGGCTTCGTGAGCAAGGCTCCCCAGCACGTGGTGGAGGCCGAGCGCGACCGGGCGGAAAAGCTGGACGTACTGGTAAAAAAGCTGGAAGCCCAGCTGGCTGCTATGTAAATTTTTCCAATTCTAATTGCCCCTTCGGCAAAATATGACCCATCCCATCCATTATAATGAGCGCGATACAGCAGAAATACTGTATCGCGCTCATTTTTTTGCAAAGAGGGGACAAGCCATGCCCATTACCGTCACGCGCCGGGACGATGCTCTGACCATCGCCCTGTCCGGCGAAATCGACCACCATGGCGCCCGAACCATGATGGAACAGCTGGATGACGCCATCGCCCAGCGCCTGCCTGCCCGCCTGGTGCTGGACCTCTCCGGCGTCAATTTTATGGACAGCTCCGGCATCGCCGTACTGCTGCGGGCCAAGCGGCAGATGGACCACACCGGCGGACAGCTGCGGGTGACGGCCATCCCAACCCAGGCCAGGCGGGTGCTGGACGCCGCCGGGGTGGGGCGGCTCATCACACTGGAATAAAAGGAGGGCTACATACGATGAAAGCCATAGATCAGGTGAACGTCACCTTTACCTCCCGTTCCGCCAACGAGGGCTTTGCCCGGGCGTGCGCGGCCTGCTTCGCCGCCCAGCTGGACCCCACTTTGGACGAGGTGGCAGACGTAAAAACCGCAGTTTCCGAGGCAGTGACCAACGCCATCGTCCACGCCTACCCCGACCGGCTGGGCAAAATCACCCTGCGCCTGCGGCTGTATGAGAACAACGAGCTGGAAATTCAGGTGAAGGACTCCGGCGTGGGCATACCCGACGTGGACCAGGCCCGCACCCCCCTGTTCACCACTGGCGGCGAGGAGCGCTCCGGCATGGGCTTCACCATCATGGAGAGCTTTATGGACGGGCTGAAGGTACGCTCCCAGCCGGGCAAGGGCACCACTGTCACCATGCGTAAGCGAATCGCCCGCCGGGCGGGCGCTCCGAAATGAGGGGCCTGGACGCCCCCGCCCTGTTGGAAGCGGCCCAGGCCGGAGACAACGACGCCTGCGAGCGCCTGCTCATCGACAACAGCGGGCTCATCTGGTCGGTGGCCCGGCGGTACTATGGCCGGGGGGTGGACCCGGAGGATTTGTACCAGCTGGGCTGCCTGGGCTTCTTGAAGGCCATCCGGGGGTTCGACACCCAGTACGGCACCCAGTTCTCCACCTACGCTGTGCCCAAAATCGCCGGGGAGATCCGCCGCTTTCTTCGGGACGACGGCGCCGTCAAGGTCAGCCGGGGCACCAAAGAGCGGGCCATGGCCGTGCGCCTGCGCCGGCAGGAGCTCACCCAGCGGCTGGGCCGGGAGCCCACGGTGGGCGAGCTGTCCGCCGCCACCGGGCTGGAGCCGGAGGAGATTGCCGCGGCAGACACGGCCGTGCTGTCGGTGGCCTCTCTCCAGGAGGAGACGGGAGAGGACGGCTTTTCCCTGGAATCTGTATTGGGGGACCAGGGCATTGAGGACGAGCTGGTGGAAAAGCTCACCCTGCGCCACGCCATTGACCAGCTGCCGGAGCGGGAGCGAATGGTAATTCTGCTGCGGTTTTACAAAAATCTCACCCAGGACCGGGTGTCCAAGGTCTTAGGGGTGAGCCAGGTGCAGGTCTCCCGCATTGAGCGGCGGGCGGTGGCCCATTTGAGGGAAGCGTTGACAGAATAAAAACCGGACGGAGTTTTTCACACTCCGCCCGGTTTTTTGTCTCCATTCAGTTCAGCGATCCAGATAGAAGGTGATGTCCGCCTTGCCCTCCTGGGCGGTGCCGCGGTACGCCCAGTTGTCAAATCCTCCGATTTCAAATCCCATCTTCAGATAGAAGCAGCAGGCGGCCACATTGTTGTCCTGCCCCACTGTGTAAAGGCCGCTGTAATTTCTCCCGTGAGCCGCCTCCAGCGCCCTTTCCAGCAGCGCCTTCCCCACACCCTGACCCCGGTAGTCTTGACGCACCTTCAAGTCCTCCAAATACATATACTTGAACCAGGCCTCCGCCAAAACAGCCAGCCCCACACAGGTCTCGCCGTCATAGGCGCCGATAAAAACATGGTCCCCGCTCAGCGCGTCATAGTCGTAGTCCTCATCGGGAAAGCACATCTCGCCCACATCCTCCGGCGCGAAAGGCTCCACCGTATAACTCCACGCTTTGTCCCGATAGGCGGGGACTATCCGGCCCGTCAGGGCAAAGGGCTCATTGGTCAGATTGATATCCCGCTTATGGGCCGCGTCAATCTGTCTCGTCTCAATCATCCTGTTCCCTCCCACATTACGGCTTAAAGCTGTCCTTCAAGCTTACCGACCGGTTGAATATCAGGCGCCCCGGCTTGGAGTCCCTGCTGTCCACACAGAAATACCCCTGCCGCAAGAATCGGAACCGCCCCGGACTGCTTTATGTCCTCCAGCCCTTGCACACATCCACCCAGGAGGCAAAGCCGGAATACCGCTCTAACTCTTCAATGGTCAGCTCAATGGCGCTGTTAGCGCTGCCGCAGGCAGGGAATATCGTCTCGAACCGCCTCAGCGACTCGTCCAGATAGACGGCCACCCCCTCCTTCGCCGCGAAGGGGCACACGCCGCCCACGCCATGGCCGATCAGCGCCTCCACCTCATCGGAGGTGAGCATTTTCGCCTTGGCCCCAAACTGCGCTTTATACTTGGGATTGTCGATTTTCGCGTCCCCCGCCGCCACAATCAAAATGGGTCCGCTCCCCAGCATAAACGAGAGGGTCTTGGCAATCCGGCACGGCTCGCATCCCAGCGCCTTCGCCGCCAGCTCCACCGTGGCGCTGGACACTGCAAACTCCCGCACCCGGCCCTCCATGCCGAACCGGGCAAAATATTCCTTCACTTTCTCGATTGCCATCTGATTCTCCTTTCGCCGCCTCTCCGGGAGGAGCGCTTTTCTCCCCCGCCCGGCCCTACTGGGGCTTAAAGCTGTCCTTCAAGCTCACCGACCGATTAAACACCAGGCACCCCGGCTTGGAGTCCCTGCTATCCACACAGAAATATCCCTGCCGCAAGAACTGGAAGTGGTCGGAGGGCTGGGCATCCGCCAGCCCCGCCTCCACCTTGCAGCCGGTGAGCACCTCCAGGGAATCGGGGTTCAGACATTCGATAAAATCCTTACCCGCAGCGTCGGGCTCCGGGTCGGAAAATAGATTGTCGTAGAGACGCACCTCGGCCTCCACGGCGGTGGCGGCATCCACCCAGTGGATGGTGGCCCCCTTCACCTTGCGGCCGTCGGCGGGGTTGCCGCCCCGGCTGTCCGGGTCGTACTCGGCGGCGATCTCCACCACCCGGCCGGTCTCGTCCGTCTCACAGCCCACGCACTTGATGAGATACGCCCCCTTCAAGCGGCACTCCGGCCCGTTGGGGCACAGCCGCTTGTACTTGGGCACGGGTTCGGTCAGAAAATCCTCCGCCTCCACCCACAGCTCACGGGAGAAGGTGACGGTGTGGGTTCCCTCCTCGGGGTGCAGGGGATTGTTCTCCACCTCAAAGGTCTCGGTCTGCCCCGCCGGGTAGTTGGTGATCACCAGCTTCACCGGGCGCAGCACCGCCATCACCCGCCGGGCGGTCTCGTTCAGGTCTTCCCGCAGGCAGTACTCCAAAAAGGCGTACTCGATGGTGTTCACCGACTTGGTCACTCCCACCCGATCGCAGAAATTGCGGATGGAGCGGGGCGTGTAGCCCCGCCGGCGCAGGCCGCACAGGGTGGGCATACGGGGATCGTCCCAGCCGGACACCCGCCCCTCCTCCACCAGCTGGCGCAGCTTGCGCTTGGACATGACGGTGTGGTCGATGCCCAGCCGGGAGAACTCAATCTGCCGGGGCTTGTGGTAGGGGATGGACACGTGCTCCGCCACCCAGTCGTACAGGGGGCGGTGGTCCTCAAACTCCAGAGAGCACAGGGAGTGGGTGATGCCCTCCAGCGCGTCCTCAATGGGGTGAGCGAAGTCATACATGGGGTAGATGCACCACTTGTCCCCCTGGCGGTGATGATGAGCGTGGTTAATGCGGTAGATCACCGGGTCGCGCATATTGAAATTGCCGCTGGCCAAGTCGATTTTTGCCCGCAGCGTGTACGCCCCGTTGGGGAACTCCCCGTTCTTCATCCGCTCAAACAAATCCAGCGACTCCTCCACAGGCCGGTCCCGCCACGGCGATGTGGCGGGTACGCCGATGGTGCCCCGGTGCTCCTTGAACTCCTCCGGGGTGAGCTGGCACACATAGGCCAGCCCCTTTTTGATCAGCTCCACCGCGTACTCATACATCTGAGGGAAATAGTCGGAGGCATAGAAAAACCGGTCGTCCCAATCAAAGCCCAGCCAGTGGATATCCTCCTGGATGGCCTCCACATACTCCACGTCCTCCTTGGTGGGGTTGGTGTCGTCCATGCGGAGATTGCACATACCGCCGTACTTCTCGGCGGTGCCAAAATCAATGGTCAGCGCCTTGCAGTGACCGATGTGGAGATAGCCGTTGGGCTCGGGCGGGAAACGGGTGTGGACAGTCATGCCTTGATACTGCCCGCCCTGAGCGATGTCCTCATCAATAAAATCGTGGATAAAGTTCTGGCTCATGGATAGGTTCAGTTCTTCTGCCATGTCTGTCACTCCTCGGTAAAAATAAGATTGGGTTCCGGCCTCGGCCCGGAACCCAATCATTATATCCGTTTTTGGCGAGAAAAGCAACTGGCGATTTATCTATATCGGTCCGGCCTCCAACCCCTCGTTCATCAGGGCCTCCACCCCCGCCTCCGTACAAGGGGGATAGAATTCGGTATTCCACTGGTGTCCAAGCTTCAGCAATTCCCCATCCGTATACAGCCGGAACGGAATAGGCTCCTCCAGCGCGTACATGGAGTCGGGCAGCAGATGGCGGTAGCCCTCCGGCGTTGCCACAATGAGCCACAGGCCCGTGGAGCCGCTCACCGGCTCTACCTCGATTGCGCACTGCCGGCACAGGTACTCCATGGCCACGAGCAGGCCAAAGTCGGCGGCGGGCTCGCCGGACAGCGCGCCCAGCGCCAGAGGCGTCCCATGATAGTCCGGCCCTCCGCTGGCCTCCCGGACGATGGCGGCCAGCTCCTCCACCGTGTAGCTCTCCCCGGCAGGCGGGTTGGCCTCCAGCAGGGCGGAGGCCGCGCTCTCCAGCTGCTGGGCGTACTCCTGCTCCTCCTGCGCCACCTCTGCGGCGCCAACGGACCAGCCCAGCTTCACCTCCACCACCCTCCGGGCGCCCGTCTCGGGGTAAAAGGAGATTTTTGTCGTGTTGATGTCGTGGTGATGGAACAGCTCCGGCGCGCTCATGCAGGCCAGAATCAGCAGCTCCTCCACCAGCTCCCGGTCCCCGGAAAAGTAGGAGGCCAGAAAGATTGCCGACTCCTGCTGCTCCGTCACCAGCCGGGACAGCTCCTGACGCACGCCGGACAGCCCGGTGACTTCCGGGATCTCCTCCATCTCCTGGGCGCTGCGGGAATAGAAGATGGTCAGCTCCACCTCGTAATAGGTGAGGATGCGGGTGCTCTCAAAATTCAGCGTGCGCACGGCAAAGGCCCCGATGGGGTCCTGCAGCACCGCCTGCCGGGCGGCGGACAGGTCCGCCTCCACATCTCCCGCGTAATTGTACAGCCGGATGGTGCCGTCGGTGTGGCGACCGTTCACAAAATAGAGCATGGAATTGACGAGTCCCTGATAGGTCTCCGCCCGAAGGATGGACTCGTCCTCCTCCACGGCGTAGTCCACGTGGGTGGTGGAGGACGCATGGCCACGCTCCAGCATAGCCGCGCAGCCGCTGAGCGGCAGCAGGGTCAGACACAATAGCATGGCCGCTATTTGTTTTTTCACCAAACCACCCCTTTATCAAACTTGTGTTTCACGTGAAACATGGAACGATACGAAGCTTGCGGCGGCTCCCCAGTCCCACTGCGTGGGCCCTGGGCTTTTGTCCTCGCTCCAGTCCATCCGGGGCGGCGCGCCTACGCTCGCGCTTCTTATAAATCATCCTTCTTATAATCCCGGAAGCCCTCGCCCAGCACCTCGTGGGCGTCGCACACGATGAGAAACGCCGCCGGGTCCACCCCCTTCACCGCCTGCTTGATGGCGGTGATCTCCCGCTGCTTAAACGCGCACATCAGCACATCCTTTTCCGCCCCTGTGTAGGCGCCCTGTCCGTGGAGAACCGTCACCCCCCGGTCCAGGTCCTTCACCAGCACGTCGGATATCTCCTTATTTTTATCGCTGATGATATAGGCCACCTTGGCGTTGTCCATGCCGTAAAGCACACCGTCCATCACGATAGAGCAGATATACAGCGCCACCAGGCCATACATGGCCGCCTTCAGCGTTCCAAATACCGCCGCCACCGCCAGAATCACCGCCAGGTCAATGCCCATGAGCAGCCTGCCCATGGGCAGCCAGCTCAGCTTCAGCTTCAGCAGACGGGCGATCAGGTCCGTGCCGCCGGTGGTGGCCCCCTGCTGGAATACCAAGCCTAAAGACAGCCCCATCAGCACCCCGCCGAAAATACAGGCCAGCATAGGGTCCATGGGCTGCCAATCGTGCAGCGGGGTGAGCACGTCGATGAACACAGAGGAGATAAACATGGCATATAGCGACGACACCAGCAGATGTCCGCCAATCAGCCTCCACCCCAGCAGAAACAGCGGAATATTCAATAGAATTACCGTAACGCCGATGGGCAGGACGGGAATCAGATAATTGATAATCTGGGCCACGCCGGTAATGCCGCCAAATGCAATGCCATTAGGGGCATAGCACCACACAAAGCCCAAAGCATAGCACGCGGAGGCCAGGGTAATCATAAGGGTGGGAAACAGCGTCTTTTTTACATGGGACACGGCCAATGGCCTCCTTGCATTTTATATTGTTATCACAGCGGCTCGCCGCTGATCGTCATCTGCTTCTCTCCCCGGTCCTCCTCCTTGAGAAGCGCTCCGGCGGCGGGCAGCGAGCGGGCACGGTAGCGGGCTGCGTTGACAATGGGAGTGGCAGACAAGGGCTTCGCCCACTCCACCCGGTGCTTGGCTTTCACCGCCATCACCCCCACCCCCTGGGTATTCCGGGTGGTCTTGGGCGTCAGGGAGGCGGTGTGGAACACCACACACCGCCCATCGGTGGTCCCCACGGCCATCTCCTGGTCCTCCGGGAGCAGGCAGGCGGACACCAGCGGGAACTTGTCCGAATAGGCGCCAGTGAGCTTACGCCGCCGTGTCTGGGTCTGATAGGCGGACAACTCCACCCGCGCCGCCTTTCCATTTTCAAAAAAGAACAGCACGTGAGCGCCGTAATCCCCCGGCGCACAGGCCCACACAAACTTCTCCTCGGCATCCATCCCCAGCTTGGTGGGCAGATAGTCGCCCAAAACGCTGGCCTTGGCATCGTCAAAGTCGCTCAGGCGGGTCTTGTAGCACTGCTGCCTATCGGTGAACACCAGCAGTTCGTCCCGGTTCGTGCCCTCCCACTGAAGGAATGGTCCGTCCCCCTCCTTATACTTCTGCTCTCCGCTCATGCGCAGAGACTGGGGGGTGATTTTCTTGAAGTACCCCTCCCTCGAGATGAATACGTTCACCGGATAGGTGGGGACCTCCTCCACTGCGGCGGCCTGGGCCTCCAGCCCCTGCTGGTACTCGTAGACGATCTCTGTGCGCCGGGGCACGTCGAACTTCTTTTTCACGTTTTTCAGCTCGTCCGTGATGATGCCCTTAATCCGGCCGGGGGAGTTGATGATATCCTTCAGGTCGGCGATCTCCTCCTCCAAGCTGGCGGTCTCCTCCACCCGTTTGAGGATGTATTCCTTGTTGATATTGCGCAGCCGGATGTCCGCCACGTACTCCGCCTGGACCTGGTCGATGCCGAAGCCGATGATCAGGTTGGGCACCACCTCGGCCTCCTCCTCCGTCTCCCGGATGATGCGGATGGCCTTGTCGATATCCAGCAGGATGCGCTTGAGGCCGCGGAGCAGGTGGAGCTTCTCCTCCTTTTTCTTGCAGATGTGGTACGTGCGCCGGCGCACCCCGTCCATCCGCCAGGCGGTCCACTCCCCCAAAATCTCCCCCACCCCCATCACCCGGGGCATTCCGGCGATGAGGATGTTAAAATTACAGGAGAAGGTGTCCTGAAGGGGGGTCATCTGATACAGCCGAGCCATGAGCTTATCAGGGTCGGTGCCCCGCTTCAGGTCGATGGCCAGCTTCAGGCCATTCAGGTCGGTCTCGTCCCGCATATCGGAGATTTCCTTGATTTTTCCCGCCTTCACCAGCTCGGCCACCTTGTCCAGAATGGCCTCCACGGTGGTGGAATAGGGAATCTCATAAATTTCAATGAGGTTGTCTTCCTTCACGTACCGCCACTTGGCCCGCAGCCTGATGGGACCCCGGCCCGTTCGGTAGACCTCCGCCAGCGCCGCTCCATCGTACAAAAGCTGCCCCCCGGTGGAAAAGTCCGGAGCCTTTAAAATGCCCAGCAGGTCCACGTCAGGGTCCTTGAGATAGGCGATGGCCGCGTCGCACACCTCGCCCAAATTGAACCCGCACAGGTTGGATGCCATGCCCACGGCGATGCCCTGGTTGGCACTCACCAGCACGTTGGGGAAGGTGGTGGGCAGCAAGGTGGGCTCGGTGAGCTTCCCGTCGTAGTTGGGGACGAAGTCCACCGCGTCCTGGTCGATATCCCGGAACAGCTCCTGACAGATGGGGTCTAAGCGCACCTCGGTGTACCGGGAGGCGGCCCAGGCCATGTCCCGGGAGTACACCTTGCCGAAATTGCCCTTGGAGTCCACCAGGGGATGGAGCAGGGCCCCGTACCCCCGGCTGAGGCGCACCATGGTGTCGTAGATGGCCGCGTCTCCGTGGGGGTTGAGCTTCATGGTGGCCCCCACCACGTTGGCGGACTTGGTGCGGGGCTTGGTGAGCAAACCCATGTCGTACATGGTGTACAGCAGCTTTCGGTGGGAGGGCTTAAAGCCGTCGATCTCCGGAATGGCCCGGGAGACAATCACCGACATGGCATAGGGCATATAGTTCAGCTCCAGCGTCTGGGTGATGGGCTGCTCCAACACCTGGGCCCGAAGGCCCAGGACGTTGGGGTTGTTCACTTTTTTGGGTCCCTGCTGTTCGGGGGTCTTCTTCTTAGCCAATGGGATCAGTCCTTAATTTCAAGTTTGCGCTTCAGTCCTCCAAAACGCTCTGGAGCAGTTGCTGGGCGGTGACGCCGGGGACGGGGATGACGCCTGTCTCAAACAGGGTGTCGTCCAGGATGTTATAATTCTTGTCCGCGGCAATCATACGGTAAGAGGCGCCTCTATTGGTCTCCCAGATATCCTTATCCAAAACATCGTTGCGGGCCCACCAGTTGTAGCCTTCCAGGTAGTTTTCATAGGCTTCCTCCCAGGAGGAGAAGTTCTCGCACAGCAGCGTGGCGGCGGGCTCCAGCAGGGCCAGGGCCTCAGGATAGGTAATATACCCCGCCACATAGCCCCACTGCACCAGGCTGGACATCCGGAACAGGTCCCAGCACAGGATACCCCGGTCGCCCCACTTCTCGCCAAGCTGCTTGGTATAGGGGAACATATAGGAGTCCACGCCGTCGCTGTTGAGATACTGGCCGTACTCCGCGGAGGTAAGGGTCTCGATATAGGCCACGTCTTCCAGGAAATCTTCGTTGTGGCCGTGGAGCGTCATGTAACAGACGGTCGCAATCAGCTCCTCCCGGCTGCTGATGTCCCATCCGTAGCTGAGCATATCCCGGCAGCGTACGGAGGGGAGAACCTCCTTGCCTCCAAACGCGCTGTTGGGACTGTAGGCGGCGACGGTGGAACCGCGGTGATAGGCGAACCAGCGGTGAGAGCCCTCGTTCATCCCCTGCTGTATGGCCCCCATCGGCATCGCCCACCGCTCCAGATTGCTCTCGCCCACCGCGGATTTGTCCTCTGTGATGCTCACGGTGCTGGCCGCGCCGTCCCAGTCCACCTTCTGGCCGAAGAACTCCGCCACGTACCGGGCGGGGATGAGGGTCCGACCGTTGGTGATATACGGGGCCACGTCCATCTCCACGGGCTCTCCGTTGACGTAAGCAGTCTTGCTATCCACCGTCATCACAATGGTGACCCCGGCGCGCTCCAGAGTCACCTGCTTGGTGGTCTGGTCCCAGCCCACGTCGGCGCCCAGCGCCTCCGACACCGCGCGGATGGGGACCATGGTGCGCCCGTCCTTGATCTCCGGCGACACACCATCGGGAATTATCAGCATACGTCCATCCAAATTGATTGTGATTCGGGACGCTCTCGACGGGGATGCCGCCAGCGCGGGGACCGTAAGGGACGCGGCCATCACCATGGATAACAACAGGGCAAGCAGTTTTTTCATGACAGGTTCCTCCTTCATCTTATGTGGGTTTGTATGTTCGCGCCGCACCCGCGGCGGGGAATATGGTATTGTCGCGCTGCTCACGACGGCTCCGCGCTTCTTACGAAATATCCGCCATCTCCAAATACTTATACCCCTCGTCCGCGATGTGGTCCTTGCGGGCCTGGAGGTCATTGCCCAGGAACATCTCAAACACCTGGGCAGTGCGCTCCACATCCTCAGGAATCACCTTGATGAGCCTTCTCGTCTCCGGAGACATGGTGGTCAGCCACATCATGTCCGGCTCGTTCTCACCCAGGCCCTTGGAGCGCTGCACGTCGAACTTCTTTCCCTCCAGAGAGGCGGCAATCTCGTTACGCTCCCGATCGGAGTAGGCAAACCATGTCTTCTCCTTGCAGGTAATTTCGTACAGGGGGGACTCGGCGATATACACATACCCCTCCTGAATCAAGGTGGGGGTCAGCCGGTAGAGCATGGCCAGCACCAGCGTGCGAATCTGAAAGCCGTCCTCGTCGCCGTCGGTACAGATGACGATTTTGTTCCAGCGCAGGCTGTCCAGGTCAAAGGCGTTCAGGTCCTTCACGTGCTTGTCCTTGACCTCCACCCCGCAGCCCATCACTTTCAGCAGGTCGGTGATGATTTCACTTTTGAAGATGCGGGCGTAGTCCGCCTTCAGGCAGTTGAGAATTTTGCCCCGGATGGGCATAATGGCCTGAAATTCGCTGTCCCGGGCCAGCTTTACGCTGCCCAGGGCGGAGTCGCCCTCCACAATGTACAGCTCCCGCTTGTCCACGTCACGGGTTCTGCAATCCACAAACTTGGCCACCCGGTTGGAGATGTCCACCGAGCCAGACAGCTTTTTTTTGATCCCCAGACGGGTCTTCTCCGCCGTCTCCCGGGAGCGCTTGTTCACCAGCACCTGTCCGGCGATCTTCTCCGCGTCCATGGGATTTTCGATGAAATAGACCTCTAACTGGGCCCGAAGAAACTCCGTCATGGCCTCCTGGACAAAGCGGTTGGTGATGGACTTCTTCGTCTGATTCTCATAGCTGGTCTGGGTGGAGAAGTTGCTGCTCACCAGCACCAGGCAGTCCTGGATGTCCGCCCAGGTCACCTTGGCCTCGTTCTTCTGATACTTGCCGTTCTGCTTCAGCCAGCCATCGATGGCCGACACAAAGGCCAGGCGCATGGCCTTTTCCGGCGAGCCGCCGTGCTCCAGCCAGGACGAGTTGTGGTAGTGCTCAATCAGCTGCACCCGGTTGGAGAAGCAGAAGGAGACGGACAGCTTCACCTTGTACTCGCCCTTGTCCGCCCGGTCGCGGCCCCGGCGCTCCGTCTGCCAGAACACGGGGGCGGTGAGAGAGTCCTCCCCGGCCAGCTCGGATACGTAGTCAACGAGGCCGTTCTCATAACAGAAATCAGTGGTCTCAAACTTTCCTCCCGTCTGACTGCGGAAGCGGAACGTCACCCCTGCGTTCACCACCGCCTGGCGCTTCATCACGTCAGTGTAGTAGTCCACGGGTATGTCGATGTCGGTAAACACGTCCAGGTCGGGCTTCCAGTGGAATTTGGAGCCGGTCTTTTTTCGGTCGGCGGGCTCCTTCTTCATCTCCCCCACAATCTCGCCCTTCTCGAAGTGGAGGGTATATTTGAAGCCGTCCCGGTAAATCACCGCATTGAAGTATTCGCTGGCGTACTGGGTGGCGCAGGAGCCCAGACCGTTGAGACCCAGAGAGTACTCATAATTGTCCCCGTCGCCGTCCTTGTACTTACCCCCGGCGTACAGCTCGCAGAACACCAGCTCCCAGTTGTAGCGGCCCTCCGCCTCGTTCCAGTCCACCGGGCAGCCCCGGCCAAAGTCCTCCACCTCGATGGATTTGTCCTCGTACCGGGTAACGGTGATCAAATCACCGTGGCCCTCCCGGGCCTCGTCGATGGCGTTGGAGAGGATTTCAAACACTGCGTGCTCGCAGCCCTCCAGCCCGTCGGAGCCGAAGATGACGCCGGGGCGCTTGCGCACCCGGTCCGCCCCCTTCAGAGAGGAGATGGAGTCGTTGCCATATTGCTGTTTTGGTGTGGATTTCGCCATATCTGCACCTGCCTAATCCTGTTATCGCCGCGAAAAACCGCGGAAAAGCTGAAGCCGCGCTCTGCACAGCACATTTTAACCCTAATAATATAGTATACCGCAAAAGGTGTGGGGCCGTCAAGGGTTGGAACAGCCACAATATGGAATAGGAGCCCCGGCTCCACCGGCGCTCCTGTTCCGTTTGCTTCATGCCGTTTACGTCCGCGCCGCGCCCGTTCTCCGGGCGGCCTGGGCCACCGCTTTCGCCACTGCGGGACACACCCGCTCGTCAAAGGCGGCGGGGATGATATAGTCCGGGGACAGCTCCTCCGGCCCCACCAGCTCCGCCAGCGCTTTTACGGCGGCCTGCTTCATCTCCTCGTTGATATCCGACGCCCGTACGTCAAACGCCCCCCGGAACACGCCGGGGAAGGCCAGCACGTTGTTGATTTGGTTGGGAAAATCACTGCGGCCGGTGCCCACCACCGCCGCCCCGGCCTCTTTTGCCAGGTCGAGCATAATCTCCGGCGTGGGGTTGGCCATGGGAAACAGCACAGGGTTGGGCGCCATGGAGCGCACCATGTCCTGGGTGACAATCCCCGGCGCGGATACGCCGATGAACACGTCCGCGCCTTTCATCGCCTCCGCCAGACCGCCCTCGGCAGTCTCCGGGCGGGTCATGTCCGCCAATTCCGACAGAGCGGGATCACCCGCCAGATCAGGCCGTCCGGGGCACACAATCCCCTTGATGTCGCACAAAACGGCGCGGCGCAGTCCCATGGACCAGAGCAGCTTGAAGATGGCCGTCCCGGCGGCCCCCGCCCCGGACATCACCAGCTTGATCTGGGACAGCTCCTTGCCCACGATTTTCAGCGCGTTGGTCAGCGCCGCCGCCACGATGATGGCGGTGCCGTGCTGGTCGTCGTGGAAAACGGGGATGTCGCAGCGCTCTTTGAGCTTCCGCTCGATTTCAAAGCACCTGGGGGCGGAGATGTCCTCTAAGTTCACCCCGCCGAAGGACCCCGCCAGCAGGGCCACGGTGTTGACAATCTCGTCCACGTCCTTGGAGCGCACGCACAGCGGCACCGCGTTCACCCCGCCGAAGGCCTTAAACAGCACGCACTTGCCCTCCATCACGGGCATACCGGCCTCGGGGCCGATGTCCCCCAAGCCCAGCACCGCCGTGCCGTCTGTAACCACCGCCACCGTGTTCCACCGCCCGGTGAGCTCATAGCTTTTATCGATATCCCGCTTGATTTCCAGGCAGGGCTGGGCCACCCCGGGGGTGTAGGCCAGGGACAGGGACTGCCTATCCTTCACCTCCATTTTTGGTACGGTGTCCAGCTTGCCCCGCCACTGGTAATGCAGTTTCAGCGATTCTGCCGCGTAATCCATCGCCATTCCATCCTCCCCCTATTACTTGGCCACAAATACCTTTACGCTACGCGGCCCGATGGTAAAGCAGTTGTTCTCCACCCAGTGGGCGCTCTGCTCCTCCTCCCAGGTGTCCACCACCTGCTCCCATCTCATGGAAGCGGGCAGCTGGGGCAGCGCCGCGTTCAGCTCTCCCCAATAGGAGTTGGCGGCCACGTAGACAATCTGAGGTCCCACGTTGCGCTCCGCCCCAGCAAACATCACCCCCACATAGCGATCCTGGGGGCCGAATCGCTCCGCCCAGGGGGCCACGCCGTGGAAGCTTACATCCGGGAAGCCACAGGCTCCCCCGCTCATGTCACAGCGCAGAACCCTGTGGCTCTGGCGGAAGCGGATCATATACTGGAAAAATCGGAACAGCCCCTGGTTTTTCTCCAACAGGGACCAATCCAGCCAGGAGGTGATATTGTCCTGGCAGTAGGCGTTATTGTTGCCGAACTGGGTGTTGCCGAACTCATCTCCCGCCAGAAACATGGGAATCCCACGGGAGCACATCAGCACCGCAAAGGCGTTGCGCACCATGCGCTGGCGCAGCTGGTTGACGCTTGGGTCGTCCGTCTCCCCCTCCGCGCCGCAGTTCCAGCTGTTATTGTCGTTGGCCCCATCGGTGTTGTTCCAGCCGTTGCGCTCATTGTGCTTTGCGTTGTAGGTGTACAGGTCGTGGAGGGTGAAGCCATCGTGGCAGGTGAGGAAATTCACCGAAGCGTTGCGCCGCTCCGCGGTACTGTAGATATCCTTAGAGCCGGTCAGACGCAGGGCGGCGGCCTGGGCCATCCCCTCGTCCCCTTTGAGATACCGGCGCATATCGTCCCGGTAGCGCCCATTCCACTCCGCCCAGCGGTTCCACGCGGGGAAGGACCCCACCTGATAGAGCCCGCCTGCGTCCCACGCCTCGGCGATGAGCTTCACGTCCCCCAGAATGGGGTCGAAGGCCATGGCTTGAAGCAGGGGCGGGGACACCATAGGCGCGCCGTTCTCGTCCCGGCCCAGAATGGAGGCCAAATCAAAGCGGAAGCCGTCCACCCGGTAAGTGGTGACCCAATACCGCAGGCAGTCCAGAATCATCTGGTGCACAATGGGGTGGTTGCAGTTTAGGGTGTTGCCGCAGCCGGAGAAATTGTAATAGTACCCTTCTGGAGTAAGCAGATAATAGATGCTGTTGTCAAACCCCTTAAAAGAGAAGAAGGGACCCATCTCATTGCCCTCGGCGGTATGGTTAAATACCACGTCCAGGTAAACCTCGATGCCCCGCTGCTTGCACGCCTGGATAAACCGTTTCAGCTCGTTGCCCTCCCGGTTATACTCCGTGCTGGCGGTATAGCTGGTGTTGGGGGCGAAAAAGCTCACCGTACTGTACCCCCAATAATTATACAGCTTCTCGCCGTTCACCTCCCGGTAGTCCAGCATCTCGTCAAACTCAAAAATCGGCATCAACTCCACCGCATTGATCCCCAGAGACTCCAAATAGGGCAGCTTTTCCATCAAGCCGGCAAACGTACCCGGATGGACCACTCCGGAGGAGGGGTCTTTGGTAAAGCCACGGACATGGAGCTCATAGATGATGAGGTCCTCCATGGGAATCAGGGGAGCGCGGATATTGCCCCAGTCGAAGTCATCCTTCACCACCCTGGCCTTGTAGTGCTGGCCGTGGGGCGGCGCTTTGCCCCAGGCGCTCTGACCAGTCACCGCCTTGGCGTAGGGGTCCAGCAGGTACTTGCTCTTGTCAAAGATAAGCCCCCGCTCCGGCTCATAGGGGCCGTCCACCCGGTAAGCGTACTCAAACTCCTCAATGTTCAGCTTGAACACAATCATGGAGTACACATTGCCAATTCGGTAGTGCTCCGGGAAGGGGAGCACCGCGAAGGGCTCCGTCTCCTCTCGGTGGAACAGCAGCAGCTCAATGCCCGTGGCGCCGTGGGAGTAGACGGTGAAATTGACGCCGCCGGGAATAGCCGTGGCGCCGTTGGTCTCATAAAAACCGGGCCGGACATCAAAGCCGCCGATGTTGTCCATGGGAACCAGATGGATGACGCGAGGAAGGACTATGCTGCTCACCACCTCCTCCGGCTCCTTTACGGTTCTTTTCCGCTCGTTCACATACGCTCCTCCCCTCTTATGCCCGCAGCCAGGTTACTTTGGCCGGGTCGTAATGTCCACGGGCCTCGGGTGCCTCGTCCGGCGCGCCCACAGCGATAAGGGCCACCGGGACGGCCTGGGTATCCAAAAGCTCCTGGATTTTGGAGATCCGGGGGCTGGGCCAACACCCGCACCAGCACGCGCCATAGCCCAGCGCCACCGCCTGGAGTAGCAGGTTTTCCACCGCCGCACCGCAGTCCAGCGGCCAGTAGTCGGCCACCACGCCGGTCTGCTTCTCCGGCTGGGCGCACACCACAATGGCCAGGGGCGCAGTGTCCAGCATGGAGGCGAAGGGGTGGGCGTGGCGCAGCTTGCTCTTGAGCTCCGGGTCCTCCACCACAAAAAATTCCCAGGGGCGGATGTTGCGGGCGCTGGGGGCCATCATGGCCGCCTCCAACATCGTCTCCACGTCCTTCTGGGGAATGGAGACGCCGGGCTGATACTTACGGATGCTCCGCCGGGCGCGGATGGCTTGGGTGCAATCCATAGACAAAACCTCCTTGTTAAACTGTTAAAAAAACCGGGCGGGCTTCCGCCCGCCCGGTTGAGCTCAGGGAAAATACCGTGGCCGCCTCTTAAAAGTACTTGCGCACGCCCTCGCTGGCCTTGGCCGCATCCTCGCTGATGGAAACGGTATACTTGATGCCGCTTTTCTGGGAGAAGGCCTCCAACCAATCCAGGAAGGGCTCCACGTCCTCGTTGCCCACGGTGGGCACCAGCTTGTTCAGGCTCTCAATAAACACATGGGTAATATCATAATTGCTGGCGTACAGCCCGTACAGGAAACCCCGCAGCGTATCATAGTTTGGAATGCTGTAATCCGAGGTGTCCACCAAGCGGATTTTATAGTTGATTTTATAGTTCAGCTTGGAATTATGGGCGATTGCCACCACGTTGCCATGCTCCGTATCCACCGCTGTATTGATGAGATCGATCATCTGCTTGGTCTTTCCAGTGCCCTTCAGGCCCATAATGACCTTGACCATTTTGATCACTCCTTACTTGAGTATTGGGGGGAGTCCCCCTTTGATATTTCTATGTTACCATCTTCTAAAGAAAATTTCAATACAGGAAATCGAAGTTCACGAAAAATTAGGAAAAAATGTCCGTCCTCAGTCCACTCCCTCCAGGGCGAAGTGGGCAGCGGTCTGCCCCTGCCCCACCGCGCGGGCCAGCTGGAGGGGCTGTCCGGTGCAATCCCCCGCGGCGTACACCCCCGGCAGGCTTGTGGCCATGCGCCCGTCCACCTTGATATAACCCCCTTCCATCTCCAGTCCGGGGGCCAGCTGGGCGGGAGCGATGGAGGCGCGCAGCAAGAATACTCCGTCACAGGGCACGGTCTCCCCTGCGGCAGTACGCACCCCGTTCACCCGGTCCTCTCCCAAAATTTCCAGCCCCGCCAGCCGCTTCACCGTGACCTCACAGCCGATGGAGCGCAGAAATTCCACTTCCTCCTCAAAATTGGGGGCGTCCCCGGCACACACCACCCGCTTGCCCCGGTAGAACATCCCGTCGCAGGTGGCGCAGTAGCTCACCCCCCGGCCCAGCAGCTCCGTCTCTCCCTTGAGGGGCGCGGCCCGGGACACGCCGGGGGCCAAAATCACCGCCCGGCCCTCTACCGCGTCGTTCTCCACCGACACCATCACCGAGCTACCCATAGGCATCACAGACAGCGCCCGGCCCTGCTTGAACTGCGCGCCCAGCTCCTCCGCCTGGGCCACCAGGCGCTGTACCAGCTCCAGGCCGGTCACGCCCGGCAGCCCGGGGTAATTGGCCATGGCGGGAGCCCGGCACAACGTGGAGGCGGTGGGCTCGTTGGTGATCACCAGCGCGGACTTGTTGCGGACACGGGCGTGGATAGCGGCGGTGAGGCCGGCGGGGCCTCCGCCCACTATCAAAAGATCGTATTTCATAACGCGCTCCTTTTACATTTTATTTTTTAGTATAACAGAACCGGCGGCGGTTGACAACACTTGCAAATCCTCCGCCCATGGATTATACTGGGCATACCTTCCATTTTAACCAAGGAGACCTGCCATGAAACGCATTTTATTGCTCACCACCGGCGGCACCATCGCCTCCCGGCTCACCGACGAAGGGCTGGCCCCCGGCTTGGACGGGGCGGCCCTCACCCACCACCTGGGCGGCCTACCCGACAGCTACCGCCTCACCGTCCGGGACATTCTCCATTTGGACTCGTCCAATATTCAGCCCGAGGAGTGGCGGCTTATCGCCCGGCACGTCTTTGATGCCCGCAATGACTTCGACGGCATCGTAGTGTCCCACGGCACCGACACCATGGCCTACACCGCCTCAGTGCTCTCCTACATGGTGCGCAATATCCCGATTCCCGTGGTACTCACCGGGGCCCAGCTGCCCATCGAGCACCCCCTCACCGACGGGCTGGACAATCTCCGCACCGCCTTTGCCATGGCGGCGTCCGGCTGGGGCGGGGTGTTCCTGGCATTCAACCGGCGGGTGATGCTGGGCTGCCGGGCGGTAAAAACCCACACCACCGCCTTTGGCGCCTTTGACAGTGTAAACTGGCCGCTGGCAGCCGAGGTAAGCGGCGCGGGGCTGAGCGTCCGGGAGGACGCCATTCCCCCTGCGGACGGCCCCTGCGTCCTGCGGGACAAGCTGTGCGAGCAGGTGTTTCTCATCAAGCTCACCCCCGGCCTGGACCCGGAAATCTTCGATATGCTGCTGCGGATGCACTACCGGGGCGTGGTCATCGAGGCCTTTGGCGCGGGCGGGCTCCACTTCATCCGCCGCAACCTTATCGAAAAGCTCCACGCCGCGGCCCAGGCGGGGATGACCGTGGTGGTGTGCAGCCAGTGCCTGTACGAAAGCAGCAACTTCTCCCTCTACCAAGCGGGGCAGAAGGCGCTGGCGGAGGGGGTGGTCCAGGGCTGGGACATGACCACCGAGGCTGCTGTCACCAAGCTGATGTGGGCCCTGGGGCAAGAGTCCGACCCGGCAAAGGTACGCCGGCTCTTTTCCCAAAATTTGTGCGGAGAGATCAGAAGCGCGGAGCAGCGACCGATAACAGGATCTGGAGCGGACCAGTAGACACCGTGAGCGCTCCACAGCATGATGACAAAGCGGCGCCCAGCCGCTGTGCACGCAAAGCCGCCGCTGTTTCAGCGGCGGCTTTGTCTGTCGTTTTTCTTTCTCTCACTCCATGCCCAGATCCCGTTTGATGTGGGCGCGCAGCGCGGCGAAGGACTCCACGCTTAGATCATGCTCAATCCGGCAGGCGTCCTCTGCGGCCACCTGTTCCGACACCCCCAGATGAGTGAGCCATTTTGTCAGCAGCAGATGCCGTTCGTAAATACGCTGGGCAATCTCCTGCCCTTCCGGCGTGAGCGTGAGAAAACCTCCGGCATCCATCACCACAAACCCTCCCTCGCGGAGCAGGCTCATGGCCCGGCTGACGCTGGGCTTGGAGAAATTCAAATGCTGGGCCACGTCAATGGACCGCACCGGCCCCTTCTCTCCCAGGGCTAAGATGGCCTCCAGATAGTTTTCCGCAGATTCATGGATATTCAACGCGCTCACTCCAATCAACGCCGCTGGGCGGTTGAGTTTGCCAATGCTTACTGTGGTATTCTATCATAAACTCCATCCAAAGGCAATGAAAAAAATACCAAATTGTGAAAAGTGCCAAGAACGCGGCCCGTCTATTTATCAGGAATGCACAATTTGAAATGCAGTTTGCGCACAAAATCACGCAGTTTACGCAAAACGCCGCACAGCGCCTAAAACTCTGGTATACTCCTTTTGTCATGGCGCGGGGCCGTTCCGCCCACGCCAAAAAGTGAATGAGGAGGAAGAAGAAATGTTACAAATCAACTGGGCCGACGTTGCGAACGTACTGACGCAGGTCGCCCCCCACCTGGTGGTCATTGCCATTGCGCTCATCGCCGCCATCGTGGTAACAGTGGCCGCCATGAAGGCCCCCAAAAACTCCAAGGGCCTGATCCGCGGCAGCGCATGGGTGGCCGCAGTTTTGGTGATCCTCATCGTGGTGAACCTGATCTGCACCGGCCCCATGGCCACCCTGCTCACCTCTGTGGCCGGCAAGCCGGTGTCCAAGATCGACGACGCCACCACAGCGGAGGCCACCGAGCTGGTCACTGAGATCTGCCGGGAGGGCATCACTCTTCTAAAGGACGAGGACAGCATCCTGCCTCTCCAGAACAAGAAGATCAACGTGTTCGGCTGGTCTGCCACCAACCCCTGTTACGGCGGCACCGGCTCCGGCGCGCTGAACACCGCCTACCCCACTGTCACCTTCCTGGACGCCCTCAAGAGCTCCAACATCGAGTACAACCAGGAGCTCATCGACTTCTACACCAACTATCACGACAACTCCCTGCCCAACGTGAGTATGTGGAACCAGGACTGGACCCTGCCTCAGCCGGGCGCGGACCTGTACTCCTCTGAGCTCATCAACAACGCCAAGTCCTTCTCGGACACCGCCGTCATCTTCATCTCCCGCGTGGGCGGCGAGGGCGCCGACCTGCCCATGGACATGACCGCCCTGGTCAACGGCACCTACAAGGCCGATTCCGCCATGAGTTATAACGACTCTGTCAACGCCGGCAACGACTGGGACGCCGGCGACACCTATCTCAACCTCTCCAACCCCGAGGAGGAGATGGTGGAGCTGGTGTGCGAAAACTTTGACAACGTCATCGTCATCTACAACAGCGCCAACGCCTTCGAGCTGGGCTTCATCGACGAGTACGATTCCATCAAGGGCGCTCTGTGGTGCCCCGGCACCGGCCAAGCCGGCTTCACCGCCCTGGGCGAGATTCTGGCCGGCGATGTGAACCCCTCTGGCCACCTGGTGGACACCTATGTGTACGACCTCACCGCTATCCCCAGCTTTAACAACATCGGTTATATGCTCTATGACAACATGGACGAGCACGCCTACAAGAGCACCAACTTCATGACTCAGGAGGAGGTCACCACCCTCCCCGCCTTCGTCAACTATGTGGAAGGCATTTACGTAGGCTACAAGTTCTATGAGACCGCCGCCGCCGAGGGCCTCATCAACTACGACGAGGTCGTCCAGTATCCCTTCGGCTACGGCCTGAGCTACACCACCTTTGATCAGGAAATCTCCGACTTCTCCAACGATGGAACCAACATCACCCTGAAGGTCAAGGTCACCAACACTGGTTCCGTGGCCGGCAAGGAAGTGGTGCAGGTTTACTTCAACCCGCCCTACACCAACGGCGGCATCGAGAAGGCCAGCGCTAACCTGGTGGAGTTCGCCAAGACCGCCAAGCTGGAGCCCGGCGCCTCCGAGGAAGTGACCATCACCTTCCCCATCGAGCAGATGGCCTCCTTCGACTACCAGGGCAAGGGCTGCTATGTGCTGGAGAAGGGTGACTACGTCATCTCCATCAACTCCGACTCCCACACCGTGCTGGACTCCGAGACCTACACCCAGAGCTCCGACGCGGTGTATGACGAAAACAACAAGCGTGAGAGCGACGCTTCCCCCGCTGTCAACCAGTTCGACTATGCCCTGGGCGGGGTGGAGTACCTCTCCCGCAAGGACGGCTTCGCCAACTACGACAAGGCCACCGCTGCTCCCGCTTCCTATTCCATGAGCGACAGCGACAAGGCCAACTTCTACAACAACGCCAACTATCTCACCGCTGAGGCGGCCGCTGCCGATGAGGAGCGGATGTTCCCCAACGCCCAGCCCATCACCACCGGCCAGAAGAACGGCCTGAAGCTCATCGACCTGCGGGGCGCGGCCTACGACGATCCCAAGTGGGACCAGCTGCTGGACCAGCTCACCATCGAGGAGATGGGTAACCTGATCGCCCTGGGCGGCTATCAGACCCTGGCCCTTGACTCCATCGAGAAGTACCGCACCAACGACTGCGACGGCCCCGCCTCCATTAACAACAACTTCACCAAGCAGGGCTCCGTAGGTTTCCCCGCTGCGGTGATGATCGCCGCCACCTGGAACGACGACATGGCCACCGCCTTCGGCGAGAGCATCGGCAAGATGGCCGATCAGATGGACACCGCCGGCTGGTACGCCCCCGCCATGAACATCCACCGCACCGCCTTCTCCGGCCGTAACTTCGAGTATTACTCCGAGGACGGCGTGCTGTCCGGCTCCATGGCCGCCAACGCCACCATCGGCGCGGAAAAGTACGGCGTGTACGCCTACATCAAGCACTTCGCCCTGAACGACCAGGAGACCAACCGCTGCGGAATGCTGTGCACCTGGACCAACGAGCAGGCCATGCGCGAGATCTACCTCAAGCCCTTTGAGATCGCCGTCAAGGAAGGCAAGGCCAAGGCTGTCATGTCCTCCTTCAACTACGTCGGTCCCCGCTGGGCGGGCGGCTGTTACGAGCTCCAGACCCAAGTACTGCGCAACGAGTGGGGCTTCCAAGGCATGGTCCTCACCGACTACTTCGGCGTGTACGGCTACATGAACGCCGACCAGGGCGTGCGCACCGGCACCGACTTCTGCCTGGTGAATTATCCCACCGAAACCAGTCAGATCCGCTTCCGCGAGACTCCCGCCGCCCAGCAGGCCATGCGGCAGTCCACCAAGAATATCCTGTACGTCACCGTCAACAGCCGTCAGTACAGCGAGCTGGGCATCCAGCAGTCCACCCAGCCCAACCGCTGGGAAACCTACCTGACCATCGCCAACGTGGTGGTGGGCGTGGCCCTGGTGGCCGCCGAGGCGTTCTTCATCTACAGCTTCCTCAAGAAGAAAAAGGCCGCCTGATCGCCTAAAACTCCATTGAACTTCCCACAATAGCGCCAAGGGCTTCCCGCTCCCGCTTCAGCGGGGGCGGGAAGCCGGAGGAGCTTTGAACAATTCTTGGGAAGCCTTTCCCTGGACTTGTTCAGCGCTTCCATAATTCAGTAAGGAGGGAATTTGATTGAAACACGCAGACATCATCAAGCAAATGACCTTAGAGGAGAAGTGCTACCTCCTCTCCGGCAAAGACTTCTGGCAGACGCGGAGCGTAGAGCGGCTTGGGGTGCCCAACATGACCCTGTCCGACGGCCCCCACGGCATCCGCAAACAGGCCGGCGAGGGGGACCAGCTGGGGCTGAACCCCTCCCTCCCCGCCACCTGCTTCCCCACAGCGGCGGCCATCGCCAACTCCTGGGATCCAGTGCTTGGGGAGGAAATCGGCCAGCGCCTGGGGGCGGAGGCCGCCTCCCAGGGCGTGTGCGTGGTGCTGGGCCCGGGACTTAATATAAAGCGCTCTCCTTTCTGCGGGCGCAACTTTGAGTATTTCTCCGAGGACCCGTACCTGGCCGGCAAGATGGCGGCCAGCTATATCCGCGGCATTCAGAAGAACGGCGTGGCCGCCTGCCCCAAGCATTTCGCCGCCAACTCTCAGGAGCTGCGCCGCATGGCCTCCGACTCCGTGATGGACGAGCGAACGCTTCGGGAAATCTACCTCACCGGCTTTGAAATCGCGGTGAAGGAGGGCCGGGCAAGATCCATCATGTCGTCCTACAACCGGGTCAACGGAACGTACGCCAACGAAAACGAACATCTTTTGCAGGAAATCCTCCGGGACCAGTGGGGCTTTGACGGCTTTGTGGTGTCCGACTGGGGCGGCTCCAACGACCACACCGCGGGCGTGGCTGCCGGCTCCCACCTGGAAATGCCCACCACCGGCGGCGACTCCGACCTGGAGCTGCTGGAGGCCGTGAAGTCTGGCGAGCTCAGCCAGAAGCTGCTGGACAAACGGGTGGATGAGCTGCTGGACGTGATTTTGTCCACTACCGCTGCGGTCAAGCCGCTGGAGGGCAAGCCCTTCGACATTGACGCACACCACGCCATGGCCGCTAAGGCCTCTGAGCAGTCCATCGTGCTGCTGAAAAACGAAGGAAACATCCTGCCGCTGAAAAAGGGCGCCAAGGTGGCCGTCATCGGCGAGTTCGCCCAGAAGGCCCGCTATCAGGGCGCGGGGTCCTCTGTGGTCAACCCCACCAAGCTGGACCACGGCATGGACGTCATCAAAAATTTCCAGCTGGACGTGACGGGCTTTGAGCCAGGTTATCCCCGCTCCGGCAAGGGCGACCCGGCCATGCAGGCCAAGGCGGTGGAGCTGGCAAAGCAGGCGGACGTGGTGCTTCTCTACATCGGCCTGGACGAGATCAGCGAATCCGAGGGGCTGGACCGCTCTCATATGCGCCTGCCCCAGAGCCAGGTGGATTTGATTGAGGCCGTCAGCGCCGCCAACCCCAATGTGGTGGCCGTCATGTCCGCGGGCTCCGCCGTGGAGATGCCCTGGCTGCCCAAGGTCAAGGCCCTGGTTCACGGCTACCTGTGCGGCCAGGCGGGGGCGTCCTCCGTGCTGAAGGTCATCATGGGCCAGGTGAACCCCTCCGGAAAGCTGGCGGAGAGCTATCCCATCCGTTACGAGGACGTGTCCTCCGCCCCCTATTTCCCCGCCAAGGAGCGCAACGCTGAATACCGGGAGGGCCTGTACGTGGGCTACCGCTATTATGAGACGGCCAACGTTCCCGTGCTATTCCCCTTTGGGTTCGGCTTGAGCTATACCACCTTCGAGTACAGTGACTTCACCGTTTCCGCCAAGGAGGCCACGTTCACCCTCAAGAACACCGGAAGCATGGATGGCGCGGAAGTGGCTCAGCTCTATGTTTCCAAAACGGACGGGGACGTGTTCCGTCCCGCCAAGGAGCTGAAGGGCTTTGCCAAGGTGTTCCTCAAGGCGGGCGAGTCCAAAAGCGTCACCATTCCGTTCGATGACAAGGCATTCCGCTACTTCAACGTAGACACCAACCAGTTCGAGATAGAGGGCGGAACTTGGAATGTGCTCATCGGCGCGTCCTGCGCGGACATCAAGCTGTCCGGCACCGTGGAGGTCCAGGGCACCGCCGCCAGCCCCTACGACAAGCAGAAGTTTGCCAAATATTTCTCCGGCGACATCAAAACCATCTCCGACGGAGAATTTGAGGCCCTGTTGGGTCATCCCATTCCCGACGGCCACTGGAGCGGCCTGCTGGACATGAACGACGCGCTGTGCCAGATGTACTACGCCAAGGGCGCTGCGGGCCGGTTCGCCTACAAAGTGCTCACCCGGCTCATCAACAAGAGCATTGAAAAGGGTGAGCCAAACCTAAACCTGCTGTTCAACTACAATATGCCCTTCCGGGCCATCGCCAAGATGACCGGCGGAATCTGCACCATGGAGATGGCCGAGGGCATCCTCACCATCGTCAACGGCCACTTCTTCAAGGGCTTAGGGCGGGTCATCGGCGGCTTCTTCCGCTCCGGGAAGAAGCGCAAAGCCGCCAACGCCATAAAATAAGGAGGAAAAGCATGAAATTTTGGACTGATTTTGCGGAAAAGCACCCCAGCGCCGCCAAGTGGATTCGGGAGGGCGGGCTGTTCGTCATCGTCAGCAACCTGGTCACGGTCATGAAGTATTTCATTCTCCAGTTCCTGCCCCTGGCCTTCACCCATCTGTCCAACGTGGATTTCGGCTGGCCCGGCATTCCGGTGAACCTGTTTGGCGTGGACTTCAAGTGGAATATTTTCGGCTACGACGTGGCCCACGGCGGCCTGGGCTACTTCATCGCCTACATGATCGCCATGGCCATCGGCGAGATCATCAACTTCCCCATCCAGAAGAATTTCGTATTCCGCAGCAAGGGCAACCTGGGCAAGCAAATCGCCTGGTATGTGGTGGCCTTCATCGTCATCAACTGCATCGTCAACTCCATCAACTGCGTGTGGGTGGCGGTGGCCGGCCTGTTCGTGCCCGACTTCATCTACAACATCGGCACCGTGGTCCTCAACGGCGGCATCTCCATGGTTATCTTCTTCTTCGTCAACAAAATCATCTTCCCCGAGGGGGAAGCCAAGAAAGCCTGATTTCCCCGCTACAAACGCCCCGGACAAAAGCGTCCGGGGCGTTTGTACTCCAACTTAGGAAATTTTTTCGCTTTTTCCTCCGGTAACAGTTGACACCGTCCGCCATTTCTGGTACACTTCTCTTGTAGTCGATAATTATAGACCCCAGGAGGCGGATTATATGAATCACCCGAAACTGGCCGAGGGAGAGTATCGTTTTGCCTGCATCGTTTGGGAGCACGAACCCCTGCCGTCCGGCAAGCTGGTGGAGCTGTCGCTGGAACGGCTGGGCTGGAAGAAATCTACCACCTACACTGTTCTGAAAAAGCTGGTGGACCGGGGCGTGCTGCGCAATGAAAACGCCGTGGTCTCCGCGGTCATCCCCAAGGACGACGTGCTTCGGGATGAGAGTCGCGCCGTGATTGAGCGCACCTTCGACGGCTCGCTCCCCTCCTTTCTGGCCCATTTTATGGGCGGACGCACCATTTCTGACGCCGAGGCCGACGAGCTCAAGGCGGTCATCGACAGTTTTCGGGAATAGCGCGACGATAGGCGTATAGGGGAGCGTTTCCTCGCTGTCCGTTTCTGTTGTCACGCTGCGCCTGCTCGCGACGCGCGGCTTCACTCCGACTCAAGCAAAACCCGGCCCAGCTCCGCTGGCCCTGGGCTTTTCCCCTCGCTCCGGTCCAAGCTCCCCTGCGCGTCCATCCTCGCGCTTCTACGCAAACAAAAGGCCCCGCCGTTTCCGGCGGGGTCTTTTGTCAAGGGGAGTTACGAAAGCCCGTCAAGAGCGGCATTGGGCTTTCAGGGGGGTAAGCGGGGGTTTA
>ERZ808040.613-NODE-613-length-29636-cov-8.195338_pt1 | contig 29636 bp, 26 predicted proteins | sample MGYA00380191_ERZ808040 | MGnify/ENA primary metagenome ERZ808040 (study PRJEB31490, sample SAMN06133395) | mouse gut metagenome | isolation source: J6 | host: mice | place: China: Chengdu | collected 2015-05 ...
CGGCAGGCTGCGAAACCGTTCCAGATAGTCCAGGTAAGCAACATTCTTTATGATCTGATTCCAAGCGGCCGAAATGCCTTTTACCGCTCCCATAAAAATTCCAATGGATGAAACGGCCAGAGAAAAGTAGCCGATCTCTATTCCGCCCTGGAGAAAACGATAAATCAATACCGCATACAATACAAAAGTCTGCAGCATCTGCAGGGCTGCCTGCAGCGACAGCACCCGTCCGCAGTAATCCTCCTGGGACTTTTCCATATCAATTTTTTGTTTCTGATACAGCCCAAGCTTGTTCAGGAAAAAGGATCTGGGATAATAGAGACGAATATCCTTTGCACAGGATATATCCCCCATACACTGGCGCGTATAGCCGATGGTTCGGTTCAGCGGCACAACGTCCAACTCGTATTTTCTCCGCCGGATGCCCATCCGGTAATCCAAAAAGCAGTACAGCGCTATAAACACTGCGACAATGCCCAGCAAAACGGAACCCAGATGCAAAATAATCCCTACACAGCCCAGAATCTGTACTGCTCCGCCAAACACGGAAAAGGTTTGTTCCAGAATTGCGCCCGGCGACATATTCGCTTTCCAGGCATTGACATATAAATCTGCCACCTCAGAGCTTTCTGTTGCCGGATATTCCATCTTCATGGCCTTCATGCTGTTTTTTACAGTAAAGACATCCTGCATGCGCATGTACCGGTAGGAGCACTGCCACTCAAGCCACGCCTCCAATGCTCTGAACAGAAAAATTCCGGACAGCAGCAGGGAAAGGATAAGGATAATGGAATTGATACTTCTCTCCCCCGCCAGCCCGCTTATCAGGCGGCTGACGCAGACGGAGAAGTACAGGGGAGCGGCTGACGCGGCCAAAGCCCGCATCAGCAAAAGACAAGGATATATTTTGTCCGCATCCCACACAATCCCGAAAGCTTTCCGGATACCTGACCATTGCTTTCTCATACCGCTTCACCTCCCCTGTACATTTCAGCCTGCGCCTGATACATCTGATAATATAGCTGCCTGTTCTCCATCAGCCTGGCATGTGTCCCCTGCTCCTCTATTTTGCCGCCCTCCATCACAAGAATAAGGTCGGAAAAATGGCAGCTTGACATCCGATGTGATATGTACAAAATCGTCTTCTCCTTTGCCATTCTGTGAACCTGTTCATAGATTTCCAGCTCCGAACGCGGATCCAGCGCTGCGGTAGGCTCATCCAGTATCATAACGGCGGAATCCTTGTGCAGCATCCGGGCAATGGCCAGCTTTTGCTTTTCCCCTCCCGACAGATCTGCTCCATCCTCATGATAATTGCGGAACAAAGGGGTATCCAGCTTCCGGGGAAGCTTTTGGATGGTGTTCCCGACACCTGCCTTTTCAAGTGCCTCCCATATCTTTTCGTCATCCTGCCCTGTAACCGTAATATTTTCCCTGATGTTCAGAGCAAAAATATAATAATCCTGAAACACCGCCGTCACCTGCTGCCTGTACTTTTCCAGCGGGATTGTCCAGATATCCACTCCATCGAGAAAAATCCTGCCCTCATCCGGCTGATACAGCCTTAAAAGCAGCTTAATCAGCGTTGACTTACCGGAACCGTTCCGGCCCACTATGGAAATGCTGCGCTTTAAAGGAACTTCCACCGATACCCTGTCCAGAGCCTTTGTATTCATCCCGGGATAGGTAAAGGAAACTTCCTTAAAACAGATGGTATGCTCCGGTATATCCTCCGCTGTCCCGGCGGTTTCCAGAACTTCCGCTTCCTCCTCCATCTCCATGGCCTTCATAAAATCAATAAAATATTCTCCATACAAATTAAAATTAAGGTAAGACCGAACCATGGAAACCAGCGTCTGGGAAAGATCATTTAATACCGCCGCATATCTGGTAAATCCTCCCAGAGTCAAACGTCCCTGATACACCCTAAGCACCAGATACCCATAGGTCGCCGCCATCTGCATCAGCTCTCCCAGAATCCCAAGTATATGCGAAAAATAGAATGCCGGCTTCGCCTCGTTTCTGGCAGCGTAAAAATGCTCTTTATTCCGCCGGAACTGACCGAGCAGAAATTCCTGCAGCCCGTAGAGACGCACCTCCTTGGCAAACTCGAAATCTATCATAACATTTGTAACATACTGGTTCTTGTTCCGATAAGGGGTGGTTTTTACACGTTCTTCATAATTTGCGCGTTTTTCCCTGCTTCCTCCAAACACATGAAAAACCAAAGCTGTCATAATGAGCAGCGCCGGTACAATGCCAAGCCACAGCAGGGCAGCCGCAAGCACCACGGCCTTTCCTGCACCGGAAACCAGGTTGACCGCTTCCGTCCCTACGGCATCCACGCCCCTGTCTCCGCCTAAAGATCTGGCAGCATAGCTGATATTCCCGCTGACCGCATTATCCGCCCTGATAAAAAGTTCCTTCACCTCAACACTTTCCATTTTTTCCAGGGAAATATACTCCTGCTTTTCGGATATTTTATAATTCAGAAAATCCTTGAAACCGCTCTGCAGCAACGTCTGTTTTTTGCGAATCCATGTATTCAGCACGGCCAGAATAAAGGTGCTGCCCGCCAGCCCCAAAACCGGCCGGAGCGCTTCCCTGAAGGTTCCCCCCTCCAGCAGGCAATCCACGATTTGTGCCGGGAAAATAATTGCCGGAAAGGGCTGCAGAATTTTTACAATGACGCTGCACAGCAGGAGCATGAGATAGGCCGGCCTCCATGACCAGGAAAGCTGGAACAAATAGAAAATCGAACGTAATACTTGCTTTTGCTTTTTCACTTTTTTACTCCCTGTATAATAAATTTACAACCAGCCCGAACGGGCAATAGACTTATTTTTTTGATACGGATGCAGGAGGATCTCCCAAAGGATCCCCCTCTATCACTGCCCAGCTATACCGTTCATAGCTATATGTCTCCGTTCTTTCTACATAGCTGACAACATGTCTATCCGTATTATACCATGTTTTTGAGCATATGCAATTATCTGATGAAATGAATATTTGCATCATCATACAATCAAGATACTCTGCGGTCCGCAAACTGACAGACAGCGGACGGTCTCTGCTGGGAATTAATTATACCATGGGGGATACCTGAATGTTTCTGCAATACTGCTATGGCTTTTTTCTGAACGATGACAGCCTCTTTTTTATCACGAATGATAGGATCATGGAAGTGGGCAGAACATTCCCGCGCACAAAAATGCTGGACATCCCCACCAATGGGAATATTGCTTTTGACGGGCGGACGATCTCCGACTGTGTTTATCTATGCGGCAAGGATGGCGCTGGCTGTCTGAAGATTTCAAATGATGCAGTCTTGTCTGTCGATTATGACGGCGAGAAAGTTACTATGATTCTAAAATCAGACGGGAAGGAGGTGGTTTTTAAGCCGTGACAGTGTGGGAGTGTCAGGCATCCGTCAGGGCAAGGCGAAAAAACGCGGCAGAAGGCTGACAGTACATTTTTTCCCGTTGTACCGTCAGCCCTCTTCCCTGACCAGACTCTCATATTTTATTCAGAAACCACCTCTCCCCCTTTTCCCCGCCTTCGCCCTTCCCTTCTGTTCCTTACCGCTCCAACCCCTCCCCGCTGTATGCCGTATCCTTCATTACATCGGATTTCGTACTGTCAAAAAATACCGTGTGCCTTGCGGATAACACCGCTTCCTGAAGCATCCCTACCCTGCCCTTTAACGCTTTGCAAAGCGTGCTGCACCGGGTCTCATCCACGAACAGGGAGCCTTTGACAATCTCCCGCAGTTCCTCGTCAATCCCGGCCAGTGCAGAAAAATCAAGCCATGAAAAATCCGTAACCAGCTTCACCTGCTCCTCGTGGCTGCTCTTAAATGGTTTACACACCGCCTTCACCCCGGCATGGATCATCCCGGTCGGCTTATCAAACCAGAGGGAAGTTCCACTGTCATAAACCGGTGCTGCACCGACATATTCCAACGTGTCCGCTCTCCGGATCACGCCGAAATTATTCTGATGCCTGTCCTCATTAACAATCAGGTAATCCAACACAATCATCCGGTCGACCGCCTCCCTTACGCCAGGAACACCCAGTTTCCCACAGCAGTCCAGATAATGGCGGTACACCGATACATGGTTTGGCTTCTTTTCCGTCTGCATGATATACCATGCTGAAATCAGCTCTGTATCCGACGTGATAAAGTCCCCGCACACACTGTACGGGTAACTGCCCGTTTCCTCTGAGTCCGGATTCATCATCAGGGTATAGGGGGCATGGGGGATACCAAGCCTCCCGCAGATGCAGCTTGCCAGCACCTCATTGTACGGCTCCTGGCAGGTTGCACCGCTCCCGCCCTTGAGCAGGCAGCGTTTTCCTCCAAGAATCATCCATTTTTTCTTCAGCCATCCGTCCGACGTGTTGTCCGGGGACATCAGGTTGATGTTTCTGCCACCCGAGCCCTTTCCAAACAGGATATCGCCCACATCCCCGGAAAACGAGTTCTCAAAAAAGTTGATCTGTTCCCAGGAAAGCCCGGAACCTGCCGGGCATATCCAATATTGGTCAGACAGGCTCAATCCCAGACATTTTTCCGCCAATAACTGCGTGTTTGGCACATGCAATTCTGCCAGGGCATCCCGTATCCCAAAGCGGCTTGCCGGGATCATCCGTCCCCGCCACCACTCATTCAGCGCGCCGCGGTCAACGGTCTGCTTCCTGACCGGGATGCCGACCGGCACATGAGCACTTTCCCACACTGCGCCAATGGAAAGGATAGCTCCGGACACGGCATCCAGTGTCAGCTCCGCAACCGGGATGTCCCTGTGCATCAGTATATAAGGTGTAAACGGTTTCGTCATCGTCTTATTCCCCCCTTCCGAAGCCAACGTCCTGGTTTTTGTACACTTGCAGTTATGCCGCAACCATCGGAAACGGCTAATCCGCCCTCTCAATCATTTGTTACCGACCCATATCGCCTTTTCCCTCCGCCTTTGGGCGGGCATTTCTTCCCTTCCTTCCTGCGTGCATCCGCATCCTTTCCCCGGCATTGTACCTTCTATCCCTCATTGAGTCATCTCATCTTATTTCTGTTTTGAACGAAATCGGCAGACCCGCGATTTCCTTCAGCCCGGCAAACTATCCTTCACACACAGCGTCCCCCAGCCCTCGTATGTCAAGCCAATGTTGAGTAATTTTTCGTCCTAAAATCGTAAAAAAACGCATAAACTCACAGGGATAATGGTAGGTTAATGCCAAGCCAACCGAATTTATGGTAAGTTAATGCTGACTTTCCCAAACTTCCACGCAATCTCCACCCGCTTCCCCCGATAAACTGTCACCCTTTCAATAAAAGCATCCACTGCTTCCTGGGTCAGCTGCCTCATTCCCGAAAACCGTATGATCTGCTTCATGTCCATCTTTGGACTCCGGTACTCTTCCTCCGTCCGGTCATATTCTTCCTCAATCTCCTCCATTTTACATGACAGTTCCCGTATTTGCAATTCTTTTTCATCTGATTTCCTTTGGTACTCCATCGCCCCGATCTCCCCTAACGCATACCGCTCATAAAGGGCAGCTTTTTCCTTTTGCAGCCTAAGGCACTTCTCCCTACATACATTCTTTTCTTCTCCCAGCCTGCACAATTCTTCCTTCTGAAACTTTTCCAGTATTTCCCTCTGCTTTATCAGTTCCCCTTGCCGCATCAATTCCCGGTACATCTCATTTAACACAATCTCTTCCAAAACAGCCGCATTAAAATAAGTACAACATTCCGGTATCTGTAGCAGGGCATGTTTCCGGCACCAGAAATGCCTTGGTATCCTCCCATTCCCCTGCGGCTTATAATTTATGGAATACCCGCATCCCCCGCAATAAATTTTCCCGACCAATGGATGCTTTTCACGCTTCCTTTTGGTGGACTGTTCCGGACGGAATGCGGACACACGCTCGAATAACTCGGGCGTTATCAACGCCGGATGATGGTCCGGGAGGACTTTCCAATCCTCCCTCGGCATCAAAACCCCCGCCTTGCTCCCCACAAACTTACGCACCGTTTTTCCATAAGCCATCTCCCCCAAGTAAAAACGGTTATTGAGGATGCCCCTTACCATCTCACTGCTCCAGGAATAGTGTTCTTTTTTCGCTTCCCGCTGTGGATAGCGCATCTGGCTGGAAGTTTTGACCTGTTCCTTATGGAGCTTCTTCGCAATCTGCGTACTGCTCAGCCCTTCCTCTGCCATGGCAAAAATATATCGGACAACCTCTGCCTCACTTTCCTTTACAACCACCGTATTTTTCTCTGTTTTACTTTTTTCATACCCAAACGGGACCTGCCCGAAAACATATTCCCCGTTTTCACATTTACTTTTGAAGGCAGATTTGACTTTTTCCGACATATCCTTGCTATACAAGTCATAAAGCAATGTCCGGAATGCTGTATCAATCTCAATCGTGCTACCCCCATGCCCCCTGCTGTCATAATGGTCGTTCACCGCAATAAAACGGACTCCCATAAACGGGAAAATCTGGTTCAGGTAAGTTCCCAGTTCGATATAATCCCTGGAAAAACGCGATAAATCTTTTACAAGGATACAGCCAATCCTCCCCTGTTTTACTTCCTTTAGCATCTCCTGCATCCCTGGCCGCTCCATACTGGTGCCTGAAAAACCATCGTCACAAAACTCATCTGTTTCCTGGCCTGCCAATTCTGCTTCCCTGCTGATGTATTCCATAAGCATTTTCCTCTGGCTTGAAATACTGTTGCTTTCATCCCGTATATGCCCGTTCCCCGCTTTGGCGGCATCATCTTCAATGGATAATCTCAGATAGATTGCATTTTTCAGCTTCCCCCTCATTCTTCCACCATCCCTTCCATCTGGATATCCGCATAGGTAAACAGCACTTCTACCCGTTTGGCAGGATAAACATAAATCTTTTCTATCAGCGTTTCAACCAGTTCTTTCGTAAGTGCTGATCCATTTTTTAATTTGTTCAAGGCACGGATCGCTTTCAGGTATGTTTCCCCGTCCTGTACAAGGTCTTTTTCCCTCTGTAAAAATTCCTGTTCCTGCTGATCCAATTCTTGTTTTTTACTTTCTTTTTGCATTTTGTAAGCAACATAATCCTTTTGTGGAAACTTCCCTGTACGGTATTCCTCATATTTGTCGCTTTCCTCACTGTCCAATCTTCCCTTCATCCTTCTGACAGATAAAAGTTTTTGTTCCAGCTTCTTCCTATTCTGACAGATGAACCGCTGTCCTTTTTCCACATATGTCGTCTGTTTCTTTAGGGATACTTCCATTTCTGTTTTAAAAAGCGCCGAAAGGATGTTGGTCAGTTCCCTCTTGGAAATACGGTTGGAAGAAGGACAGCGGTCTACCCTGCTGTTCCCCCCATCAAGACAAAAATACCCATCCACCCTTTTTTTACTTCCATCCATGTATTCCTTTACATAACCGCTTCTTGTCATCTTCCGCCCACATACACCGCAAAACAGAACCTTATCAAAAATATTTTCCTCAATCGGAACTCCAAAGGTGGGATGTGACCTACTTTCTATGCGTTCATGCAGCTTTTGCTGTATCGAAACCACCTGTTTATAAGTTTCCTCATCCACCAACGCTTCATGGGCACATTCCTTGACAACCCATTCATCCTCCCTTTTATGGATTCGGTTTTTTTCATCCCTTGCCGTAATACTGGTTCTTCCCTGCACCAAGGTTCCCCGATAGGTTTCGCTCCTTAAAATACGCTCTACAGCACTTTTTTCCCATCCTTTATAAGCCACATCCGACGGACAGTAGACGTTTCCACTCTTTTTATAAACAGCCGGCGGATTCAGCCTTCTATGGTTCAGGTCATTTACCACCGCGGCATAACTCTCCGTTTCAATGAATTTACGGTAAATATGGCGAACAATCTCCATTATATTTTCATCCGGCATAAGGCGGCGCATTTTCCCTTCCCATACCGACACATAACCATAGGGCGGCGGCCCCCCCACATAAGCCCCATCCTGCCTGCGCTGTGCCAGGGACAGGCGTGCTTTCATCGAGATGTCCTTCGCATACATATCATTCACCAAATTCTTGATTTCCGATGCCATCTGCTTTGTATCATTCCCGTCCGCCCCAGTGTCATACCCGTCCACCACCGCAACAAAACGCACACCCAAAAATGGGAATATTTTCTCTATGTAATTCCCGGCTTCCAGGTAATTCCGCCCGAAACGTGACAGGTCTTTTACAATCACACAGTTAATGTCCCCCAGCCTCACGTCCTGCATCAAACGGCCAAATGCCTCGCGGTTAAAATTGCTCCCGGTTTTTCCAAGATCAGTATAGCACTCGATTACCTCTATTTTATCTGGGTGGTTCTGGTTCCAATCCGACACAAATTTCTTTGCAATCTCCACCTGGGTTTCTACCGACTCATTCTTTTTCTCATTTTGGTCGGAGGAGAGCCGTGCATAGATACCTGCCCGGTAACGCCTGCCAACTTCTGGCCGTTGAACGCCGAATGACGTTTGCAATTCCTGTTTCCCATGGATTCGTTTTGATGTCCTTCCCATATTTATGCACCCCTCCCCTCAGCGTTTTCCTGTTTGCTGCCTTCGGTATAGTTCTGCATAATCTGGTATTCATCCTGAAAATAAAAGTCAATCCGGATTCTTTTCTTCTCATATATATGGATGCGCTTCACCAAACTGGCCAGGGTATGCCGGTCTACTTTCCCCAGTTTCAGCGTATCCCGAAATTCCGTAAGCTTTCCCGCACAGCTCACCCCGGACTGAAAGATTTTTTGGATCAACTTTTCCTGCATTTCCTGTGCCTGCCCCAAATGTTCTGCTTTCTGCCAAAACTCCCGGTGAAGACGTTCAAACTCCTCCTTGGTGACAATTCCCTTTTGCAAATCCTCGTGCAGGCTTCCGCAAAGTCTAAGGTATTTATCCTGTTCGTTCCTTAACCGCGCCATTTCCTTCTGGCATCCGATGACAGCCTCCAGGTTTGCCTCCTGCTCCTTCACTTTCTGAAAAAGTTTTTCCTGCTGCAAAAGGGCGTTGACATAACTGCATACTGCTGTTTCTACAAGTTCCGTCAATCTGCTTTCCTCAATGCTGTGGCGGCTGCATCCTTCCCCCCGGTTTTTTGTAGAACAGATATAGTATATCTTACAGGAATCCTTATAACGGCTTGTGCGGCGCACCATCTGTTCCCCGCAGTCACCGCAGAACAAAAGGCCCATAAACGGGCTGACTTCACCATTTTCCGGACTGATACGTCCGTCTGCCTGAAGCAGGTTCTGTACAATTTCAAAATCACTGACGGAAATAATCGGCTCATGGGTATTTTCTGCCCGAACCCATTCCTCCCTCGGTTTTTCTATATTCTTTTTTATTTTATAATTCACTTTCTCCGTTTTTCCCTGCAGAAGATGCCCCAGATAAACTTCATTTGTCAGAATTCGCTTCACGGCAGAACTGCTCCATTTTGCCTCACCTACCCCGGAAAACCCGCCATGGTAGTTCAGCCCAAGGGATTTCTTGTACTCCCTCGGTGAAAGGACATGCAAGGCATTCAGCTTTTCTGCTATGGCTGCCATCGCCATCCCGGAGATTTTCCATTCAAAAATCCTGCGGACAATCCCTGCCGCATAGTCATCAATGACTAACCTGTTCTTATCCCCCGCACTCTTGCGGTATCCATACACTGCAAATGCGGCAAGATACTCCCCTGCTTTGCGCTTAACCGCCAACTGGCTCTTTACCTTTGTGGAGATATCCCTACAATAAGAATCATTGATGAAATTTTTTACCGGGAGGACAATCCCGCTCTCCCCCGCATCCGCACACAGGCTGTCAAAATGGTCGGTAAGCGCAATAAAACGCACACCAAGCGCCGGGAAGATTTTCTGGATATACCTCCCGGATTCAATATAGTCACGCCCGAAGCGCGACAGGTCTTTTACAATAATACAATTCACCCTGCCCGCTTGTACGTCATCCATCATTCTTTTAAATTCTGGCCGTTCGAAATTGCTGCCTGAAAATCCGTCGTCCACATAGATATCGTATAACTCAATATCCGGCTGTCCTTGGATATAGGCTCGGATTAACTCCCTCTGGCTCCCGATGCTGTTGCTCTCCGACTTTATGCCTGCTGCGTCCGCCACGCTACTGCCCTTTGTCGCATTATCATCCCTTGAAAGGCGCAGGTACATCGCTGCCAGAAAATGTTTATGATTTTTAAGATTTTCCTTCATATTATCACTCCTGTTTCTGGTTATTTCAGTCATGGTCAACCAAAAATCAGGAGTTCCATTGATTCGTCCGACTTTAGATTAACATAACTTTCTGATTCTTTCAAGAGGAAATTTTATTTTTTCTGTCATTTATATTTTAGCCTCCATACTGCGACCGTTTTTCAGGAGCAGTTTATGGCTTAAGTTTCTGCTCAGGATAAAAATATTGGGTTTAAAACTTCTGTTTTTAGTTTTTAAACCCGTGCATACCATGAACTTGCTCACGGTACTGCTTTTATAACATATATATATTTAAATATGGATTTCCGCCAGCCGTTTCAGGTACTCTTCCATCTTATCATCAATCGTAGCCCCGTCCTTCTGGAATTTTACTTTCACAACGTAATCGCCGATCCGGTGCACATACAGATTATTGGTCTGCCTTGCAAATGAGGCTAGTTTTTTCTCGACCGGCTGTCTTGTGTCAATTTTAATATCCCGGAGATCGGTCAGTGTATCAATATCCACTGTCCGGACATCCACGGATGCCATGGCATCCAATTCCTCCCTTGTCAGACCAAACATTTTCTTTCCCCTTTTCCGTACAATCTGTCTTATTCTATTCGCCAAACGGATTGTCCTATGACAACCCTGTTTTTCCTTTGGTGTTCCCATTCGATTTGCTTTTCAAGGCTGCCGCACAAAACAAATTTTTACAAAACGCAAAAGGATTTATTGCCATGAAACACCATGCTTTGTATACTGTTTGCTTCATGCGGCATCCCTTATCCACCCTCAATCATTCAAACTTCCAAAATAATCTTCGTTTTTATGTTCCCGGATAAACCTCCCCACATCCCTCAGATGTTCCGTCACTGGCATATCCGGCAGCGCAGAAAGTATCTCCGCCCGGTAACGCGCCGCCGCCCGGCTGTCCAAGATGGAAAAGACACAGGTATCCCCCTCCCGCCGTATCCCCCGCCCAACCCACTGGCGCAACTTCACCAACATACTTGGCACGATTGTGTCGGACAGGTAGCTGTAAAAATCATCGTGCAGGGATTTCTCATACTCCGATATCGGGTCGGGCGTTGGGAATGGCAGTTTCACAATTACCACGGAGGAAAGGATATCCCCGGCAAGGTCGATTCCTTCCCCCGCGCTGTCGCTTGCCAACAGCACACCGTTCCCGCTCGCCCGGAATGCCTTTATGACCTCCAGGTGTCCTTTCCCCATCAAAAAGAGCGGATATGCGGTAATCCGTTTCAAAAGCTCCTGGTAGACCACACCCATCATCCGGTAAGACGTAAACAACACTAAGGTATGCCCATGTGTCTGACGGATCAACCCTTCCAACTTTTCAAGGACTGCACAGATATATCCCCTGTTTCTCACCTCTGGGAACGGCATATCCTCCGGGAGGTATAACAGGGCATTGTTTCGGTAATCAAACGGTGATGCCTTACTCGCTGTCACAATGCGGTGCTGCCCCAGATAATCAATCCCTGTCTGGCGCATGAAATGTGAAAAATCACCGCCCACGGACAACGTTGCCGAAGTCAGGATATAAGGGGCTTCCCTACTCCATATATCCTCATAAAGCAGAAAGTCAAGTTGCTTTGGCAGGGAACAAAGCTGGCAGTCCGCAGCGCCCATATTTTCCAACCAGTAGATTGACTGCCCCGCAGGAAGCAGCGCCATAAGCTTTTCCTGTACCTTATGGATTCTGCCATAAAGCCGCCGGAACACTACCCCCTGCGCCTTCTCCGTCTTTCCGGAAAGCTGCCGGAATACCAACCCCTGCTGATCTGCAGCATAAAAAAACACGGACAGCTTTTTTAAAATTTCAGTCAACGTTTCCAATGTAAGAAAGCATTTTTTTGAAAATAAAATCCCTGTACAGGAATGGTCATACCTTCTCCCAGCGACATCCTGTACACTTTCAAAGAACAATGTATTGAACTGCAGCATATCCTCACACATCCGGAAAACCCTTTCCCGTTCCGGATGCCTCCCCGCCGCGCGGCGGATGCCTGCCGCCAACCGTTCCAATTCCATGTTTTCAAACCCAACCCCATACATCTGGCGTGCGGCATCCAAAAGCTTATGCGCCTCGTCAAAAATCAGTACCCGGTGTTCCGGGAGCAGACGGTTCCTCCCGCCTTTCTGACTTAGGATATCCGCCAGTACCAGGTTATGGTTTACAATCTGGAAATCAATCCCATTCCGGCTTGCCCTTTTCAGGAAACTGCGGTAATGGCATACACTGGCAAGACCGCAGGTTGGCTGACACCGTTCCACCCGGATACAGCTCTTTACATAATCCGTCAGCGGAAGCCCATCCAGGTCAATCGGGCAGTTTCCGGTAAATAGCATGGTAAGAATCTCAACCAGCCCCTGTTCTTCTGGCCGGTCATTGTGCCGGATGGATGCAAGGTAGTCCTTTACCCGGCTGTCGCAGGCATAGTGGCTCTTACCTTTTCGGACTGCAAACGTAAGCGGTGCATCAATCATCCGGTGTTGCAACAGGATACCGGAAATCTGCGGTATGTACTCCTCGGTCAATGCCTTTTGCAGGGCGATTGTGGAGGTTGAGATCACAATGGGCTGCGCTTCTTCATAAAAGAGACGGTAAACGATTGCTGCCAAAAGGTAGGCATGGGTTTTGCCCGTCCCGACCTCCGCCTCACACAATGCCACCTTTGCTTTTTCCATTGCCTCCAACATGGTAAGGGAAAGAGAAAGCTGATTCTCCCGCAGGAGAAGACCGTGCAGCGGTAAAATATCGCAGAAAATATGTACAAGGAAGTTACACGCCCTCGTATGCCTGTCCGGTATTGGCTGCATTGGCAGCGCCCCCTCCGCCCCCTGCATCTTTTCCATTGCCCTTTGGTAGCCGCTCTCCGGCAAAGGCGTTGCCCTGGTGAACAGTTTCTTCGCTTTTAATGTATTCAAATCCACCATGCGGTAGCTGTATGCTTTCCCGGTGAAATATTCCAACAGTACACAGCTTCGTGTGGTAAGCACTACGTTTTCCCCCGACCGGAACAGCCCGGCTTCGTAAATCCTGTTTTTTACATCTGCCATGCAGGTTTCAAAATCATCCAAAATTTCAGCCTCCTTTGTCGCCTATCGGAGTGATACAAAAATGCGGCAGAATAGGGATGGTAACCCGTACAAAAAAACATAAGAATTATAAGAATTTCTAATCCTTTGAATTTTGCATTGCCAAAAGCCTATTTGTACAGATATTCAAAAAATTCTCTTCCCCATCGCGGAAAGTATTCGACCATTTCAAAAGTCTGCTTTTGTTATTAAAAGCGAATCTATTATGCCCGATAGACAATCTGCTTCTGCCGCATGACTTCTATCGCTCCGATAGAAATATGGGTAGGATTTCACAAGAATGTTGCATAAAAAGCCTTCTCCGTAGGATATTCTGGATTATTTTCATATTTATACCCGTGCATATCGCAGGCCTGCCTGCGGTACTGCTTCAATAAGAAGTTTGAAAGTTTACTTTCAAACTTTATAGGACTCCTGCATCCTGTCTGGCAAAGCCCTTTATGTGGCACTCTCGAAAAACCCAAACCTGTCCGGAAGGACACCATAACAATGTCCTCCCATGTCATTATGTTCAAAGGTATGGCAGATGTTCCGTCAGTTTACGGAGGCAGGACAAACGCCCGCCTCCCGGACACCATAAAAGCCGCCCCCTATTCTTTCTCAAATAGAGGTGATGCATTCTCCCATCTTTCAGGGCTACTCTTTGGGAGCAGAAGTATCATGATAACATAACAGGGGTTGTCGCAATCCGCCCCACCACGGGGCGTAACTGCCGCAAACGTTATCGCTCGGAGTATACAGAAGAACTGCCGCACCGGCAGGGGAACAATCACGATATCGCTGAAATATTCTTAGCTGTCCAATATGTATTGCCCCTGCCGGATATGGCAGTTTGCCGTATACCGTCTTGGCGCGTCCCGGCGCGTCGCTGTCGGTTTCCCGTCCTGTTATAAGTGTATCCGCCACACCTGTATGAAGTTGTCAATGTGCGCCTGAAGGAATTTTGAAATATATCCCTTCACTTAAATGCCCAAAAAGTGAGGAGGTGACGAGTCATCCTCAAAAAATTTTTTAAAAAATTTTCCTCAGTTTTTTGCCTGCCCACATCAAACTGTCCCAAACAGCCCTTTGGTGTACCTTTTCCATCTCAGCAATCTGCCTTATGGACAGCCCCTGAAAATAGTGCAGCAAAAATCTCCTTTGCTGCACCTCGGTCAACATCCCGCTATGTAAGAGCTTATAGGCAGCCAGTAAAGCCTTTTCGCCTTCCTCCCGCTGCTCCATTTGTTCCACATCGAATTCTGGCGCAACTACAAGTTCTGCCTCTGACACCAAATCAATGCTTATATTTTTCCTGCATGTCCGATGTTCCAGTACCACTTGCTCATGGTATATCTGATCCGATAAGGCCTTCAGTTCTGAAAAATCATCCTCTGTTTTATCCGGATTGTCGCGCAGGTAATCCTCCAACGTCACCTCCAATGTACCGTCTACGAACTTATAAATAATGCCCTGACTGTACTTGTTCAGGGCATAATCGCTTTCTTTATAATTTTTCAACGTCCTTTCCTCCGGGTTTGGATTTTCTAAGTTCAAACCCGGAGCGGAGGACTACGGCATTGAAATATGCCGCCTAAAACAAAAAAAGGCAGCCACAAACTGTATGCGGCTGCCAAAACTAAAACTTTCTCCTGTGGTATTTTGTAGAAGGTTCTGATTATATTATCAAAAAATATATTTATGTTTTGTATGTTGCTTTTTGCTTTGTTTTTCCTCTTCTGTTCCCATTCTAACCCATAAATAGACTTCAGAAGGAATGGTCTTGCCATAATCAATATAGATGATCCCCCTTGTGCGCATTGAGGGAACAATCATCAATTATAGCCCTGTTCAAAATAATTCCCTTGTTTCTTTGTGAAAATAAATACACTTTATAAAGAATATAATATTTACTATTTATAAAAAATTTATATTGTATTATCCAAACAAGCCAAATAGCAATAATCTTGGAAATCTAAAAAGAAAACTGCATTAGAATTGCAAGAAAATAACAATAAAATTATTAACAGATAAAAATCAAAAATTACTAATATGTCATGCAAATAATTTTTATAAACTTTTGTTTGTTATCCATATCCTAAAAAAATAAAATGTTACAGCAAAACCAAACAGCCTTTGGCTTTGGCAAATAAAGATTCTTCACTTAATTGTCAAAGCCAATCTGCTAGATAAAAAGCAAAAAACTTATTTGTAGATTAGCACGCTTTTCCTTCTTTTGCAACATTTACATTGTCTTCTTATTTACCCTGAAGGATAAATCGTTTTCCCCTACTTAACATCCCCCTTCGCCCTTTCTTCAAAATAATGGCGCATATTCAAAAGCTTTTCCTGTTCTTCACGGGGTAGATTACAAAATATATCTTCCCTTCTCATTTCTGCCATCGGGGGATCTTGCATCAACGAAAAGAGCTGTATATCCAACCATTCTTCCTACAAATTGTCAAAAAGCTTTTCACTGCTTACAAAGGTTTCTACAGTATCAAACCCTTCTTCCGGGCTATAATACCTCAGTTTCACATACCCATATTTCCCGGCATCCAGAACTGCCATGTCCTCTCCTTCAATCAATTCTGCATAGGCATCTACAATGTTCCGGCATTTTTTCCGTTCATCTTCGGTAATATACCGTTTTTTCCATATCTCTTTCCACCTTAAACCTTTCTCTTTCTTTTTATTTTCAGAAAAAGAATTCTTCATGAATTCCTTTTCTTTCTATGCAGTAATCTCCGACCTTGGAAACTATTTTAATCTCCATTATAGGAGTACATTAAGGTATAGTAAAGAGAAAAGTAAAGAAAAAGATAACGATTATGATTCAGTTTGACAGATTATTCAAAACTCTCAAAGCAAATGGAAAAAGCCAATATAGCCTTTACACCCATTACGGCATCAGCAGGGCACAAATTCAACGTCTGAAAAAATCAGTCTGTTACTACCCACACATTAGATATAATACTAAACATCTCAGGAGAAGGTTTCACTTTGGATGATATTGCAGAATTTACACCAGACACAAAAGAGAACGCAAAGGATAAACTACCCTAAACATCCTCTTGCAGCAGATAATCTATTTTATACTCGCACATATCACGGACTCATCTGCGATACTAATACACCAAAGAACCGCATGTATATATTTTTGCTCCCCATTTTATCTTTCTGTAATCTCCATTATTGGCAACTACAAAACATTTCCATGATAGGAGCATAATAAATTCAAACCGAAAACCACGAAAGGGAACAGGGCAAAACATGATTACATTCACAAAATTATTTAGAACCTTGAAAGAAAATGGTATAAGCCAATATAGTCTTTATAACACTTACGGTATCAGCAGGGCACAGATTCAGCGGTTGAAAGAAAACCAGTCCGTCACTACCCATACATTGGATATGATATTGAACATTTTGGGCGAGGGATTTACTCTTAACGATATTGCTGAATTTATACCTGATCAGAAAAATGAAGAGGGGATAGAATAATCTTTATTTCAGACTGTCTGCTCAAAACAGCTTTCTAGTCATCAACCACCAGTTCAACTGGTAGTTTGATATTGCCCCTCAAAAGGGGCATTGTTACCGCTTACTCCAAAGGGCGGTATCACAAGCACCGTTACTGGTTCGCTTATAAAGCGCTACTTCCTTTGTCTTCCTTCCTTGATTCCTCTGCTTGTTCTTTTATATACTTCCTCACTGCCTCATCGGTGATATTACCACCGTTTCCACATAGTACCCACGCGCCCAAAATGCTTTATCCCACTTACTCTGCAATTCCGGGTGTCGATCACAGAGTATTAATGTACTCTTTTCCTTTATAACATTTGCATCTGTATCTCTGCCTGCAGCACCTCAAAATAACCTCCTTCCATTTTTTTAACTCTTCTTTCGTTATCATAACGGTCTCCTATGTAAAAATACTAATTAGTGTCTGCTGATTAAGCAAATATTTGCAACTTCCAACCCTTACATCTGCTCCAGTTACACCAAAATCGAATCAGATGCAAAAGAGCACAAAGTATTTGCCTCTGAATCCTGAATAGATTCGTCACAAATACAGATAATGCGACAGAAGTTAACTGCGTTTCTTCCAGCTTGGTGGTAATACAGCCCATGCCATAGCAGCGTTTGCTTAAGCTAAAAGTACGTTCCACTTCGATCCTGTCGGTATTATCTTGATACTCTTGTTTTTTATCAACTTTTACTGCAGCACTTGGTCTGCCCAACTTTGACCCTGACAACCGGATCCCATGCCCTTTGCAATAACTCCTGTTTTCTCTGGTTCGGTATATCTGGTTCGCCAGCACATGTTTTGGATAATAACCAGTGCGCTCCCTGAAGCGTTCTACCGCCCCTATCAGGCAGGTGCTCTCGTTATATGCTTCAAATGATATTTTTTCGATGCGTCCGTATCCTTCACTGTCAAGGCTTAGATCAATCTTTGCACCAAATTAATTCAACCGGGGCTTTTACTTCCCCCCCTGACAATAGGACGAAGCCATGGTTGCGGGATGCTTACGATACGGTGTCCCACTGAGTGCACTTTGTTATTGTACATGTATTTTTGCTGTTCATACAGCTTGATGATAGTCAGATACAAACTAATTTCTTTATCTATCATCGCATATCCGTCGCCCATGAACTTTTCCAGATATCCGATGTCCTTTGCAACGTAACCAAGCTGTTTGCGCAGCGCCTCCCTGATTTTCTTTGCAACTATGTTTTTTACTTTTGGCAAATGCCAGATAATCTTTTCTGGCACGTTTTCTATAACACCGCGGCAGTGGGAGGCCATAGAACCTGCAAAAACGGTAAATGATGGTTTCGAGTTTTTCCCTTGCTTCGTTCAGGAGTGAAATATCCTGGGGATAACGGATATTTGCTGGTGCACAGGTTACATCCAGTGTCAGTGTCCCTTTGTTTATATCTTCTTTTGGGGTGTCATTATCATCGGGTTTCCCAGAAGATGGTGGTGTACGGTTGTCATCATCTTTGTGGGCAAGAAGGTACTCATTTATTTCCATCAGCATCCCAGAAGAAATGCGTTTGCGAAAAAGAACCCGTGTGCTTGCATCAAACGGGGCTTCCCCCTGATAGCCGGGAAGTCCGATAAAGTACTGTAGGTACGGATTCTCTGTGATCTGTTCCACGAGTTCACGGTCAGAAAACTGGAACTTGGTCTGGATGATCAGGGTTCCTAACGCCATACGGAGTGGTTTGGCAACATTACCCGTATTACTCGGGAACAGCTTGGCATATTTTACTTCAAATTCATCCCATGGCCAGTTTGACCCAACGGTTATCCGGGTTCATGTGGAATCCCATAGGCTGGTTGAAATCGAAGAACGAGTGCTGTAACTTGTCGATTGGTTTGTACATTGATTTAGCCCCTTTATACTTAAAACATTAAAAAAACTGCAAGAAAATCCATTTGATTTTATCAAAAACCTTGCAAGTATTATACCATAAAATGTGATAAAAGTCGGTAAAATCAAGTGTTTTAAACTTAATCAGCAGACACTATTTAGTAATGAAAAGCAAAAAAGAGCCATCAAACAGCCCTTTTCTCATTTATCACTTATCCATTTATTTTTTACCGTTTTGCTCATATTTTTCACGAAAACTGCTTATACAATCACGGAAACTCTTATACGAACACGAAAACTCACTGGCAATTTCCGTGCGAGTATCCGAGTTTCCGTGATAATATCCGAGTTTTGCCTACGAGTATACACTATCAGGCAAAAAAACCCCAGAACAACCGTTCGCACCCTCACTAATGTAAAAATACCCTTAAAAACACACGGAAATAATGTAACTTTCAAAGCTATGTAGTGCCGAAAGTGGCGGATTTACGGGCTTTCTCGGCTTTCCGTGTCCGTATCTGCCGGGGAAAGAGACACCTTATGGTGCCAGGCTTATCGCTTCCGGTTTTGATCAATGCGATAGTATTTTTCACCTATAAAAAGAAATCTATAGATGGACAATTCTAACACAAGCAAAAAAGTATACACCACAGAGAATTCCGGAACACTTTCCATTGTTTTAATAAATATACCTTTAAACACTATGTCTATATTCTATCTACTTTAGTTGTCGAATTGCTTCTCTCGTCGCACGATTCAATAATTTTTTTCAAAAAATCATTTGCTGCTATATGACTACCATTAACCGTATTATATGGTATAACTCGTAGATTATATTCTCGTTGCAAATACTCCCGTTTAATCTCATCTATGTCTGGAATCAATGCATAATGCTTTTGAGTTTTCCCATCATATTCAGCCATTATTTCTTGCAAAAGAAAATCTATATCGGGGTCATTAAAACTATACCCATAAAATAACACTACATTTTTCAAAAATATTTGTTTTAACTGTTGCTTATATTTTGCTTTCTTAAATAAAAGATTTCTAAAATCACTTTTTGTCAACACTATAGAACTAGCTTTATCATATGAACCATGGATTTTATATATATATTTTCTTTCATTCACTTGATCAGCGTCTATATTATTGCTATTTTCTAAATCATCTGGATACACAACTGAACTATTTACCCTATATTTCTCTATAAAGCAATCAAAATTTGTAGTGATTACTGACTTAAAAGGAATCCTTGATAATAATCCATGTGTAAGAGATGTTTTTTTACTAACATCTAATTTATTCTTGATATAATTAGAAAAATCAAAATCTCCTAGTTTTTCTTTACAGAAATCCGCCAAAACTATATACTCTTTATTGTCAAGTAGTTTTTGAATTTCCTTTTCATTTTTTTCATTTTTCTCTCCAACTTCTTCTACCATTTTAGTCATACCAAATACTAATTCTGCCCAAGTTGGCAATTTTGCATCAGCAGATGCTCCAGCCCCTGCAAATAAGATACACCCATTATTTTCAATAGCTTTAATTAAGTATTCCGGCGGCTTAGGACTATCAATTTGTTCTTGCTTATCGCCATAGTATGGAACAAGATAATTATCGACTTTTTCTAACAGTGAATCCTTTTTTATAAAATCATCTACACTTTCCGTTATTCTTAACGGCAATTTTATTTCAATTCTACCATTTTCGTTTATAAAACCATCAGCAGTCCATAACCCTCTTATTTCATCATATTTTCTAAAAATAAAAAATGATTTTTCCCCTTTTTTAAGCCCTACAGTCCCTAGGTTATAAGAAAATACTGAATGACCATTCTCATATATACTGCCTGCAGAAACGAAATATGTCTCATTATATGGCGAATACATCCTAATACGTTGATAACCATGTCCATATAATACAAAATCGCATCTATCCCGTAGGATTCTGTCTATGCCATCCTTTTCAAACTCTCTTACGTTTACTAGTGGATGGTGCATTAAAGCAATTGTCATATCCGCATTGTCAACCTTCGAAAATGCTTCTAATAATTGATTCTCTCCTATAGTAACCTTTCCTTCATAAATATTTTCTGCCCAAGCTGAATTTATACCTATAACTGCAATCTTTATATTATTTACAATTATATTTTCAGTAAAAAATAGAGTGGTAGATTCTAATTTATCTGCCCATCCAAAATTCTTCTTTACAAACGATATGTATTCATCAAATTTCGGATTTAGCAATTCAGTATATTTACTTGAAATAAATTCTTCTACATCACTACTTGATTTTAAAGCATTGATCAAAGCACTATCATTTCCTGTTCTTCGAGAATCATGATTGCCAGGAACACAAAAGATATAACCTTTACTTATATGAATTTCATGTGACAATTTATTTAAAAAATTGCATGCTTCATCATATTGTCCACTCCCTTGCCACGCAAGATCACCAGAAATAAAAACAATATTAATCGGTATCTCATTATTTAAATTTCTAATATCTCTTATCAACGACTCATATAAGCGGAAATCGCGCCTGTCTTTTCCAAATTGTAAATCCGAAATATGTACCCATGTAATCTTATCGTTTTGTTTCATCTTATCCCTCACATAATATTGCCTATGTATATTTTACATTGTATGCCAAAAGTATGGCAGCTCTATTTGAACAACAATACACCCAATATATTAACAAACGCTCACTCCTCATATTCACTTTTTGATCGACTTTCAATCAGCACTACCGATACACCACTGTCTTCATCGGATATCCCTTCCATATTTCTATAATTACCTAGTGCCTCATCTAACAATGTCATATCTCCCATGTCATCTGTACAAAAATGACTGCACTCATTAATCCTAGGAAATGACTTAAGTTGTACATTCTTTCTTTTTGAATATTTGAAAGCCGCAATCTGTAATAAATCCCATATCATCTTAGACCATCCATCTTCCGTTGAATGTAGGTCACCATCAAATGTACGTCCCGACTTAAATTTCAGCAAATCAATAAGCTCGCTAGACAAACTGTCATTAATGCATAAGATATCATCAGGTATCGCACAACCCATTGGGAACATTCCGTTTCCAGCATAAAATCCATTGGTCAATGGATTGTCATCAATTAATAAATATTGCGCCCCATCATTTATCGTTTTAGGTAAAATATTTCTCTTCTTTCCATTCAAATTCCCCGCTCTACAATATGTAAATTGAGGCCAGTTTTTATATAATTTTAACTGATGCCTCTCACTTTGATGTACGTGTAGCCAAGGATTACTTGATATCTTTGCCTGAAGCAAAAGAGAATTCAAGACCATTTTACCTTTTCGCTTTCTATCTACATAAACAAATAAAATATCTCCTAGCTCCGGATTCTTAGTTTGTTTAATATCTACTATGGGCTTTTGATGGCAATATACACCTACAACAGAAAAATCGTAATCCGGAAAAACTGCAACTAATACATTAAAAAAATCCTTAACAAATTTGGTCGATAACGCTACCACATAATCCGGCTCCTGTGGTTCCCGCGGTGTACATTTTTTAGTAATCCACACTACAGCATCTAAAAGCGCCTTATCTATTAACTTTTCCAAAATATGTTGATTACTATTGATATCATATGTATTCATTCTGCACCTCACCGTTTCATAATTTAGAACCAATTACCCTATCTTTTACTCCAGCACAAAGATGTCACTTTTTCTGCTTACTTATGAGTATTACTAAAATATTACAAATGAGGAGTAATACTCCTACTCTAATAGCCTAAAATTGTCTCTATCAATTTCGGTACTGATTATGTTTATCATACCATCTTCTGAAATAATAGCTGCTACATAACAATTCCCTTGAATATACTTCTGAACAATATAATTATAAATGGAATTATAGCGTGCTCCTCTTGAATTATCTCCTTGCACTACTGCCGCCCCATCTACAATCATTCCGACCCCATAACAGTAACCATCTGTATCAATAATTACCGCACCATCAATCGAGGTTATGTGTTCTACCAGACTTTCATTATTCAATATATTAAACTTTTCAATTTTAAAGCCTCGTTTTGCTTTGCAAAGTCGCTCCACTTCTTTCTCAGGATCATCTGAAATAATTATTGATGTTCCATGTTTTTGTACAGATGCATATTCGATTGTTTTACATAGCGCATCTATCTGCTCTTTTGACTTTCTCTCTTTAAAATGTTGATACATGATTTTTTGAATATATTTGTGCTTATCTAATAAATTAGGCAACTTAATCTCACCATTATTATATTCAACCACATAACAGCCATCAAAAAGAACTCTCCAATTTAAATAATTCTTAAATTCAATTATCCACGCTTGGTCAGCACATAATAGCTGTACTATGGACTTAACTTTTCCCCCTTTGATCTCCAAATAAAAATCTTCTGTTGCAATTTCCATCAGCTTTCTAATATTTCTAGCATTATTTATATTAATTTGAACTGGAGAATCTAGTGCTATGCGTAATTTAATATCATCTTCAGCAACATAGAATATCATCTTTGAATAATTATTGGCACCTTCGTACTTTAGTGCCGATAAATATGTTAATATTTCTTGTGACGGCATATGAAATTCAAATAGAAAATCCGATAATGTCTGGTAAACAATGCTTTGATAAATACGCTCAATATAACAAATACCGTCTTGTTCATGTTTTCCTTTTACAAATACCTCTTTAAACACATTATTTATAAAAAAAGATACAAAAAAATTTTCATTTCCCACATAATCAACTTTTTTAAAATTGAGAACTTCTCGATATTTATCTCTATCCATCATCATGAAAATACCATAAAATTCTTCATCATATTTCCATGTACTCCTCATACATGTCACTTTTTTAATTTCTTCCCTAGAATTATAATACTCCACAATTGCATCTGTTATTTTCTTCAATTCTGTCTGTTCTATATGCCTTTTACCACCGACAATTTTTTCAACAACTTCTTTCAAAGCAGCATCTTCTATAGTTTTCTCATTTCTTTTCAATTCTAAATTTCTGACTCTTATACTTTGATTAATTGTAAAAATCAACCCAGCATATTCAATAATATCAATTTTTATACAATCACATAATCTTTCATCCATACATGACAATACATCATATAGCATAGTTTTCAAGCTGTTCAGCTTACCAAACATATTATCTAAATCATCCATCATGTTATCCTCTCAGTTAATTACTCGCCTGATTATTCCTAGTAAGGGAGCATTTATTTCTAATTGGGGGAACATTTTTCACGTTATAGTTATATCTTCACTATTTTTGAGTCCATAAGTAAATCGTTCATAATGCTTATTGCAGCCTTCGATCCAAATAAATACAATTGTGCCATGGCTATTTGCACTGCATTATATCGCATCACACCCTCTGTAGACATATTAATAATCTTTCCTTCTGGCTTGTCACATGAAAGCATTGAGCTCTTTTTTTTCCTTTACTCTCAGTACAATTGCCCGATTTTTTGATATGGGGATACATATATCGTTAAAACCCTGCCAAACCATCTGTGCTGGATTATCACTAATAATAAAATCAAGTTTTGTATCATTATACCCTATATACCAATTATAGTTTATCAATAGTCTCTCCATAGTTTCTAATGCAGGTTTAACTGACAAAACTTGTTCTAACTGAATATTAATACCCGGCATACAATTTTCCTTAATTGTTTTTCTTTTAATATCTTTGCTTAATCCCATATTATCACATATCTCATTCAGAAATTTTTCTGTCTTGCTCTGTTTTACACTCCATCACTTTTATACATTTCAACAGCTTTTTGAAGATTTGAGATTAAATATCTTATCTGCATGCTTTTTATTTTATCAAAATGAGACTGATCCATTTTTTCTATTCCCTCCGCCAACTTTACTATCTTTTCACTCTCTAATCTTAATGCATCTCCTATAGCATTTTGAATATATAACAATAATATGCATCCTCGAAAGGCATTTATATCATTGGACTCCGATTGCCTAATTTTTTCAACTAACCGAGATATATCATATTGTGTCAAAAAACCATCTATATTACTAATTTCTCTTCTATTCTCCATTACATAACCTTCTAAACTTACTGCCCATCCACTTTCCTTTTCCAAGTAGGATTCCATGGTATTTGAAATGTGCATATGAAAATATTGATCTATCTCGTCCTGAATATCTGCTATGATTTCTTTGCAACGTTTCTTTTCCACACCTTCTTTCATCATGCTATACTCTTCACCAATGACTACACGTTTTTTAAGTTTTTTAATATTATTTTTCATTGCCGAAATCATATTTTCAATAATCTTTCCAGAGAAACCAACTTGCTCCAATTCTGTAAATACACTGATTATTCTCGGATATTCCTCTATCTCAAACTTATCTAGCTCTAAGGCCTCAATTACCTTTTTTATCTTTTCTTCTACGGTTTTGTCATCTGACACATACCATCCAAATTCCAATTCTCTAAAAACACCTACTTCTTTTTCCCTTTTCTTTATATATTCATTTACATATACATCAAGCATCCTTTTAATCTTTTTCACATCTAAAATGCTTTTTGTCACAAATTCATCAACAAACCTAAAGGCTAAAGCATTCTCCCATATATTTTCTTTACCCATAACTTTAAATCCATACTCCTCATTTCCCTCCCAATCATATTTAAGTACATCATTTTTATAACAAACACAAACCTTAAAACTATATTCGATAATGTATTTAAAAAACGACTCCTGTCCTATACTATCCAGTTTGCTGATTTCATTATATAACCCTCTTATCTTTGAAAGATAAAATTGAAAGGTACGTAAATTGGGATGTTCTTCCATAATCATATAATTCTCATAAAAAGAGAGTTTTTCTTGCAATAACCCTTGCAACCTATAATCAACATTTTTACTTTCTATAAGTTTGGAAAAAATGTTCTGTAAGGCCGGATAATAAAATATCGTAATTCCTACTAATTTTTCTTTGAGCTTTTCATAAAGCATATCCTGTCCAAACAGTTTATTCATTCTGTCATTTATTGTATTGATTGTTACCGCATTCTCTTCCGCTTTTGCTTCTCTAATCGGCTGAAATTCAAAATTGAACTTTCCTTCTGAATTCTCTTCGAATTTTATATTTTCATTCGCAGCAACCAAATACTTTAATTCTTGATTTTCTAAATATGTACTCTTTCCTATTTCTTTTTGATTTGCCACAATAATCACCTTTATCCCATCATGTTCTACAAATGTATTGATATACCCCAAAATCTCATTAACGGAACAATTACATCTTTCCAGATCATCAAAAATAAGAATGCTATCTTTTACCGAAAGAAAGCCTTCAAGCGCATTCGTCAATTTTTTAGATTCTAATTCTAATCCAGTGATAGGTTTTACTATATCGAATAAAACTGGCAACATTTTTCTAGTTATCTCTGTTCCTTTTTTTAAAATGCCTTTTGCTTTTCCCGTCCTCGTCAAATACGATTCCATCAATATTTGCTTTGAAACTTCTTCGAGTGATTTCACTCCATATAAAGATAGATATATTATCCTCCTCTGCTTGTACCCCTTTTCATTTTTAGCCTTGCCTTTTTCATGTTCTTCTAACTCGACACATAAACGCTCCTTAATAAAATAAGTCTTTCCGCATCCCCATTCGCCATCAATCATCACCGCATAATTGTATATATTCTCATCAACATAATTTATAAGAACATTAACAATCTCATCATCTGTTAAAATATGCTGCTTATTCATCATATATCTGCCTCTTCTTTTTAAAAAATATGAATGTTTATCCGTTCCTTTTTCCTACTCTTCTGTTCATTTTTCAACTGATCCCCCAAAAACCGCTCCGTCAAATTACGTGCTTCTAATACAATCACATCATTTTCGTCATCCACCACATAGATAGACTCCTTCGTCCTCTTCAATTCTCTATGCATATTCCATAAAACAGAACATGCGGAATATGAAATTTCTATTCTTTTCAAAGATCTCTTTGCAGGATCAATGTAACCAATAGGTTCAACCATCGAACCCCAAACTATAAAGTTACCAGATTGCCTACACATTCTATATCTTTCAGATTTCATAAAAAGTCATCAACACCTGCCATTTCGATTCGCATGGTAAAAACCTCTTTATTATAACCGCTTTATAGAACAGTTGACAGCAGTATAATAAAAATATCATATTTTTTTCCAGAAAGCAAGTATATTTTGTCGGATTATGGTAAAATTTGCTTGAATTGTCTTGTTTCTATTCCCATTATTCAAACTTCTTTTATTTTTTTAACTGTAATATTCTAATTTTCTATACACATACAAAAATTTTCACTTTCCATATTCTGCACCTATAAAGTGAAATAAAGTGCATCATTGTATAACATTTGATACAAATAATTTTTGTTCCCATATACTCGCAAAGAATAGTTCTCTCTGCTCCTTCAATAGCCCAAACTATAAACAAAGAACAAAAAGAGCCTTCTCTTTCATCCTTCCTCATCTGGAAGAAAAGCAAGAATATCATTCGGCGTACACGACAAAATATTACACAAACGCTCCAACGTATAAACCGTGATCCCCCTATCATGTTTCAGATTGTTAATCGTCCTCGGATTAAAGCCATACTTCGTAATCAGGGTATAGGTCGTGACATTTCGTTCCTTCATTATTTTCCTAAGTGGTTCATAACTTACCATATATTCACCTCACAACCTTATTATGGTTTGTATTACACGGGGTTGAATATACTTAAAAATGTATCTATATCAAGATATGGAACATCACCTCTGCCCTGAAAGTATCACCAGACTTTTATTAGACGCATCTACGAAATATGAATTTTTGCAAATCGAAAAAACAGAATAAACCGCTTATTCCCCAAAACTACATCATTCTTCCTCTGTAGTAAACATAAGAATATCGTTCGGGGTACACGACAAAATATTGCACAGGCGTTCTAGGGTATAAACAGTGATCCCCCTATTATGTTTCAGATTGTTCACAGTTCGTGGGTTGAAACCATATTTCGTAATCAGTGCATAAGTCGTGATGCTTCGTTTTTCCATCATTTTCCACAAAGGTTCATAATTTACCATGCATTTCCTCACTTCTGTTTCCAAGATACATGTTCTTCATCTGATATATTATGATTTGAAAAATTTTACTTGCATATACATATAAATGTATGTATACTTGTAAATGTAACTATAAAAACAAAAGAGACTTCCTACTACAAAAGTAAAATTTCAACATTTATTTTCACAAATTCACTGACATGTTTTGATCCAATAAAGAATATCAACAGACACAAGATAAAAGAAAGCAAAAAATTGCAGAACGCAAATGACCAAAACCTAAGAGGCACACAAAACTTACCCTAGAATAGCATTAGTACTATAATACCAATCACAAAATAATATATTTCTATCTTCCATCGAAAGGAGCACATATGCATAACAACATTTTTCTAACGGATGAACAAATCAACACCCAACTTGCAAAAGTTCTGGATCCGTTCCTGTCAACAGATAATGACTATCAGACTCTTGTTGCTTCCCGCCGTAAAGCAGCCGATGTTCTGGCTGCCCTCCATCTTCCTGTTCACCAGTGGCAAATTATAGATAATTATGTAAGTACCATCTACAGATGCTCTGCTGCTTACGCCACAGCTTCCTACCGCCTCGGCTTCAAAGACGGAACGCGTTCTGCCAATCTGTCAACAATGGACACTGCCTGCTTAGGAATCGCCACCTTGTTGCTTGATACCCTCGAAAATGATGCCGTCCCAATCTCATGGCAGCCATCAAACCGGCCGGAAATTACCCAGGCAATCGCCCAAGTCTTAACCAATCTCGCGAAAAAGAATATTTTTTAAGCTTATAGTGTATGCGCAAAAGAGAAAGGGCGGCGCACAGTTCTTTCTCTTTTGCCGTCTCTCCCTACTTATATCATGACTTCCATCCCTTAAAAATAATCCTAATTACCTTTCTTTGATATTCCTATCAAGTCCACCTATATACCATTTCCCGCTTTTCTGAAATCTTAACCTGAGTAGTTCAAGGGGCATTCAAATTGACCCCCTCCCCCGTCCATGACAAAAATAAACAATAATCCGGTGAACAAGTTCTTCTCATCCTCATTCATCTGCCCTTCTCTCCAAATATGTAGCCTCCGAAAACAGATTCTGAAACACCCAATTCAAAAACGCGCCCAAGTGCAGTCTGTCAACATTTGTGTATACAGAACAATCTTTTTTATTTTTTTGCTTTATATTGAACCCTTTTAATAAACACCTTATTAATACTGTTTCCTCTTTTTCTGACCGACAATCCCTCAGTGTTTCTTTTTCCTCCGGTTCTTCCCTGTTCCTTTTCAAACTCTCAAAACTAATATGCTCTACCTCTCCCTGTGGTATTACGGCAGAAATATTCTGGTTCTGCTCCTCGCTGGCATCGGAAAAATTATCAGTGGCAGGCTTCACGTCCTCCCGCATATCCGAGTCATTATTATTCCGCACCCCATCCTTCTTCTGTTGTAACACCAGCGTATACAGGTTACTGCTCTGCCCCCTGTTCTTCTCCCGAAACCTTGCCTCCTTGCTAATATACCCTCCGTCCACCAATTCCCTCAATGCGCGTTTTACCGTCGATGCCGAAATATGGAGCTGCTCCGCCATCGTAGAAATTGCCGGGAAACAGGTCAGCTCCTGATTCGAACGGTCGATCAGGTAAATTAACACGGATAATGCTCTGCTTTTCAAATTACTCGCATATGCCTGTTTCTTTAACTGTACTTGTTTTGTCGCCATTCTAAATTCCTCCTATCTCAATATTTGAAATTTGTCAATATATCTCCCGATATATTTTTAAATTTATATATCATCATCCATAAA
>ERZ808040.619-NODE-619-length-29429-cov-7.072567_pt1 | contig 29429 bp, 25 predicted proteins | sample MGYA00380191_ERZ808040 | MGnify/ENA primary metagenome ERZ808040 (study PRJEB31490, sample SAMN06133395) | mouse gut metagenome | isolation source: J6 | host: mice | place: China: Chengdu | collected 2015-05 ...
ATTATTATTTCGTCGCAACCCTTTTATTAGTGCCCTACTACAAACAGGAAGTACTAAAATTCAGCTATATCATCACCGTAGTTGTCAACACCATCATGATGATTTTATTTCCTGCTGGTTTCTTAAAGCTCCATAGCGTCATTGGATGGATTTTTACAGCAATTGTCTACACGGTACTGCTGGCCGCCTGCTGCTTTATCAGCTACCGCACAACGCTGCTGTTTGGCATGGTTGAGAAAAAGGAAGAAGATCTGAAAACCGTGCTGGATGAGGTCCAGTCCCTGTCAGAGCATTTATCTACTGCGGGCGCAGCGCTCTCCTCTATTTCCGAAAATGAAAGCGCTGCTGCCGAAGAGCTGGCGGCTACCAGTGAGCAGTTAGTGGAGCGCAACAATGTGCTCAGTTCCAAAACGGACGAGAGTGTGGAAAATCTTGGGGAGCTGCGCGAGTGGGAGAGCGTTGTCGCAGACAATGTGAGCAAGGTGGAATCCTCTTCGAAGAATTTGTTTGAAAAATCAAAAGAGAACGAAAAACTGCTGCAAGATTTACATGCCATCAATGGCGAAGTATCTGAGTCCATGAATACCACCAACGAAATCACGCAGCGCTTATCAGAGGCAGTGCAGGAGATCGGTGTCACTTTGAAATTAATCAGCGATATTTCAAATTCGATCAATTTGTTATCCCTGAATGCATCTATTGAAGCGGCGAGAGCCGGCGAGGCTGGACGGGGCTTTGCAGTCGTAGCCTCTGAGGTCGGTGATTTGGCAAAGAGCACACAGGAATCCTTGAAAGTCGTTCAGTCCGTCATCGAACGTGTACAGCAGAATGTGACAGAGATCACAACACAGGTTGGTGAGAACGCTGCGAAAATCGGCACGCAGAATGAGTATGTCGCCAATGTCATCCAGTGTATGAAGGATATGAAGGAACTGTTAAATATCTCCGCAAACGCCATCCAAACGATGGGCGATGCACACAGCAATCAGGCGGAAGTGATCAAAAAGACCGTCACCATCAACGAGGATATCGCAGAGAGCATCCGCAATGAAAATGAACAGTTCAATTCTATCAATGCGATGGCTGAGAGCAATGCAAATGACACCACCAACGTCGCCGCACAGGCGAACGCGATCAATGATATGGTTGAGAAAATGACACAGTTATTGACGCAGAACAACTGAAAAGAAAGCTGTCACAACAGGGATTTTCCTCATTGTGGCAGCTTTTTGCGATTAATTATCCTCCTGTTTTTCCCAATTATAATATTTTGCCCAATATGTCCACGGGTATAATTTCCCGGTCTTGATAAAATACGCCACACAGTCGGCAGCCAGCTCGAGATTATCCGTTGCATATTCGCCAAAATCGCTGTCTTCCTGATCACTAACCTGATGAGGCAGTCTGTCCCAGTCAACAGGATGGTTTGGGTCAAACAAAGAGTAATTGATTTTTTGTTCTTCATCAAAAAAATTGACGCAGACACCCTCGCCGGATATGCAGAGGGTCATATCTTCCTCCTCTCCCCAATACTGTAAAGAGAGGTACAGCTCGTCCAGCTTCTTTTTACGAATCTTTTTCATCAGTTTCTCTACAACCTTTTGCGTGATCTCACGCCCTTGCCATGTTTTTTCCTCGTCATTGATATCATAATACGCAATATACAGCACAGTGTAGGGCGGTTTCCAGTCCCATGATTCTACTGGCTGCGGCTTGACCAGTTCATACGATGGAAATCCATCTCCGCGAATACATCTGGGATTCGTTTTTACCTGAATTGGCAGTGGGTCCAGCAGCTCTCTGTGCAGAAGCTGACGCTCTGCCGGCAGAAAGACCATTTTTAATTCCGGCATCTGTGCTAAGATTGCACAATCTCTGAAATTGGTGTGGCTCAAATCTACGATTTCCAGACTGCGGCATTTTAATAAGAAGGAAAAATCGTCGAAATCCGCAGGCGGCAGGTCAAGAATCGTCACTTGTGACAGATTTTCCAGCGCATAGGAAGCCGACAGATTGGTCCGGGACAGGTTGAGCACTTCCAGCTTCCGACAGCTTCTTAAAAAATCATAATTCTCTAAGCGCACCTTGGGCATACAGAGTACATTCAGATTCGGCAGCTCGCCCAGAAGCGACCAGTTTCCCGGTTCAGGCGCCAGCCAGTCAGGAAATTTGGGATATCTCCGCACATAATACTCGTCGCTCAATCCTGCCAATTCAACTTCAACCAAATCCTCCATACTCTCAGGAACCATGCCATAAACGTTTTCAATCCAGAACAGCAGCCCGGGATCGACACCGCGCCGCACAACAGAAACGGCTGGCGGCTGCGCCCCTGACCCGTCTAAGCGTCCTGTCAAAATCACGTGAAGAACCGCCTCTGCCATATCCCTGTAAGACTCAAATAAAACAGGCGTCTGTAAGAGTTTTCTGTCATCTGCCCTTAATGGAATATGCATATGGTGATTCAGTATATATTCATTCAGCTGGAGGAAAACAGCAGTCGATTGCTCTTGATTCATCACCGCCGCACTGCATCCGTGTGTGAACCCGAAATCTTCTAGTTGATGTATCAGTTCTATGCGCTCGGCAGCCTCATAATGGTCCACAGGCATAAAGGGACTGATATACAACTGCACGACCATTCCCATGTTTACCTGAGAAATCAGCAGTTCAATGATCTGCGGTGTAATCTCCCTGCCTGTAAATACTTTCTCTCCAACAGTATTCGACTGCGCGCATAACTCCGGCGGAAGTTCGGCGTGATCTGCGAATTTGACGTATATGTACCATGCATAATAGGGGGCGTTTGGAATATTCATAGGGCATCACCTTTCTGTTGTAAAACGTATGTTTTGTTTATTTTTGGTTATTATATCATGGTGATGGGTTGAAGTTCAAGAGGTATTTCGGAAACTATTCAGAAACCTCATTGAATGAATCTGTTTTTCATGTTACAATAAATCCATCAACCTGTAAAAAATAAGCGAAAGGCACCCCTATTGAATGTACGAATATTTTGAACTTAATTATGAGAATCTTATCTTTGAATGGGACGATACCAAAGCAGCTTCTAACTTTACGAAGCATGGTATTCGATTTGAAACTGCATCAAAGGTATTTGCAGATGAAAATAAATTAATACGCTTTGATGAAGAGCATCCTTGGGAAGAGCGCTACAATATTTTAGGCAATAATTCACATTATTTCTGCCAGATGTTCAACTGAACCTGAGAAAGCGAGGTATGAATATGGCGAAAATTTTTATGAATAGTTTACCGCCAGAGTTGACACCAGAAGAGATAGCTGAACTTGAAGGTGCAGAAAATATGCCTATAATCTATGAGGAGGACTGCCCAGAAATGACAACAGAAATGTTACAACAGTTTCACAGAATGCAAACGGTGACAGTAAAAATTTCAACAGATCATATTCAATGATTCTGATTCAATTCAAAAATGTATCTAAGCAAAAAATTAAGAGACTGCCTTTTCCAACAGTCTCTTTTTTGATAATTACTTTTTTTAATTAATCACCCCGCGATGCCTGAGCAGATAGCTTCCATCTGTCCGCGGCACTGCTTCCACGTACATGCTGCACGCGTTCTTGTGCTTCTCAACAAGATAGCGGTCAATATAGCCTTCCTGACAGCTTCCGTCATCATAAGCATCATAAATGTCATCCCAAAGGTCTTTGTCTGTGACAATCAGGTCAAACGTAATCACGCTCTCATCTCTGTCAACCATTGCTGCGAAGCACTCATTGAAGTAATCGCCAACGCTGTCGATATAATTTCCATCACCGCCGCCGCGCACGGTCATTACCGTGATGGAGTCTGTGTTGGTCGCTGTGGTCTGGGTTGTCGTGCTGCCAGACGGTTTGGTGACAGTTGTCGAGTTTCCTGTAGTCGAATTTCCCGTGGACGGCTTCGTCGTTGTGCCGCCTGTTGAGGGCTTGGTCGTCGTGCCTGTCGGTGGTTTTGGTTTGGTCGTCGTGTCTGTCGGCGGTGTCACCGAAGGATTGACTTCGAGACCGCTATAACGGTTGCCCTTACATGGCGGAAGGTAGATTGACAAATCCTTTCTCACATGATCAGAGGCAAAATCGTCATCTGAACAGTTAAAATAATCATAGGTATTCGGATTGGTGTCATCCCAAGTGCTGTCCACATTGTAGCAGCCGTCATCGAGCTTTACGATGTTCCATGCATGGTTTTCACCGGCAAATCCAGTCACATAGTAGCAGGGAATATCCAGCTCCTGCATGACATACTGAAATGCCCGCGCATAGCCTGCACACACGGTTCTGCCGTACACCAGCGCACTGTAGGCGCTCTGGTTCATCGGTGCATTCACATCGTATTTTACCTTGTCCAGCAGGGTGTCATGCACAATTTTTTCTTTGTCGTAGTCGGTGTACTTTCCATATATTTCATCTGTAATTTTCTTCGCCGCCGCCTGAAACTCCAGCTTCGACGCGTCAAGATTGTTCGCTGTCACATTAAATACAAGTGTGATGTCCGCCACGCTTCCCTTGGGCGTATGCTGATACTTGTACGCTGTGTCAACCCAAAACAGCTCAGGATGATCATTGACAACTGACGTAAAGGCATTTTTCAGATCGTTTGCCGTGATGTCCTGCACTGGTGCAAAATGCTTGTTCTGGTCATTTGCATTGGCGTAAATCTGTCTGTAGACTGCTTTCTGTGCATCATTGATCATTCCGTAATACGGATAGATCTCCTCGTCGAATTTGAGATTGCTGCCAGTCTCTCCCTTGCTGAGTTCCTTTGCGATCTCGTCCGCCTTGTCCTGTGTGATCTCTGTTCCTGTCGCCTTGACTGGGATATAGCCTGTCAGCCCCGCAACCTTATCAGGAATTTTTAACTTGCTGTCGGAAGTCTCTCCCTCATCATCATCTGCCGCACGCGTTTCCTTCGTCTGTTGCGGTGTATTGACCAGATTCGTTTGTTCCGGTGCGCCGCCGTTTTGCGCAGCACGCACATTCTGCGCTGCTGGAAGCTGTCCGAGTGTCACTGTCGTGTTGACCATCTGCACAGTATTGTCATAGCTTTCCACATTCGCTTCACCGGCATTTGCCTTTAAATCTGCACCGATTTTTACTGCCAATTCCGGATTATAGTGGCAAAACGCAATAAAAAGAAGTATAAGCGCCAATAAGCCACCAAATCCGTACAGCACCTTCTCTACTATACGCATATTAGTTTCCTCCTCGATTCTTATACTCCCCCATGAGCTCCTCCATAACGTCCCTGTTATATATTATGCCTTTAATTATAAAGGTTAGTCAAATATTTGTCAATCGCAGAAGGCAGATTTGAAATATTCCGAAAATTCGCATCATATTCTTAAAGCTGCACGAAATATTGCTGCAATTTCAACTCTTTGCCGGATTCTGTCGTAAATTCGTCAATCTCCTTCTTCTGGAACTTGAATTTGGACACCAGCTTCATACTTGGTTCATTGCGCAGATCCGCCTCGTAGACATACCATGTATCCGGCTTGGTCTGTTTGAGGTTTGCCAGCACACACGCCAGCGCTTCATACGCATAGCCTTTTCCCTGTTCCTCCTTCGCAATCCAGATTCCAAGCTCCGGCGTCTCCTCCATCAGTCCATGCACCTCCAAGCTGCCTATAAATGTAGCATTGCTGTCAAGAAGCGCGAGAAAGAGCATCTCGCCGCGCGCCGCCGCATCTATAAATTCCTGTAGACACTTGCGCGCACTCTCCAGACTGTCAAACGGGTCTGGATACTGGTATTGGGTAATCTCCTTGTCAAAGTTATGGTAATAGTCGTCCAAATATTTCATGTCAAACGCGGTGATCGTTAGGCGTTTGGACTGCATCGTTTCAAATCGTTTGTTCATTTGTACCTCTTTTCTTTTATAGCATTCCTACCAGCCACACCACCGCCGCCGATATCATAATCTGAATAATTGCAAATTTAAATACAGTTTGGGCGTTGGACCAGCCTAAGTTCTTGCGCACATGGTCATGCAGCGGCGTGCGGACTTTGGTGAGTATCTTGATGTGCAGGAAGCGCAGTAACGACACCTTCACAAGCCCGATGCCTCCGTCCACCATCAGTACAAATGCCGCCAGCAGGTACAAGAACGGATAGCCCGATTTCATGATGGCAATCGCGATAAAAAGTCCCATTGCACGCGAGCCGGCATCGCCCATCAAAAGGCGGCTCGGCGTCGCATTAAACCACAGATAGCCAAGGATACAGGCGATAAACAATAGAATTGTGTACGAAAATTCCGGCGCTGTCCCAGTGCTGTTCATAATCATATAGATTGTGAATAACGTGATACTTGTCAAAGTGCCAGACAAGCCGTCCACGCCATCGGCGCAGTTTGTCACATTGATGGAACCCCACACCAGCACAATAGCAAGGACTCCGTAGAGAACCGGCGGCAGTGCGATAACCTGCCCCGTCACAGCGATCAACACATCACTTCCATTGAAATTGACCATGGTCACGGCGGTCATGATGGCAATCATCAAATCGAGCAGCCCCTTTCGAAGCTCTCCCCATGAAACCTTGGCGCAGTCGTCGAGATAACCTGTCATCATCGCGGCAACCGTCAGAATCAGATAGATGGTCATTTCCCGGTCCACATTGCCAAACACAAGCGCCGCAAGCACAAAGACAAGGATAAAGACAAACCCTGCACCGCGCGGCTTGCCCGCGGAGAGTCCGCCGTCATGGGCAAACTCGCGCCCATGGTCTCTCGGTAATTTATTCATGCCAATTGCGAGCAGGAAGCTGGTCAGCAGATACGCAAAGACGACGCCCACGAATCCCAGAACCGCATACTCTGATACGTTCAGAAAATTATTTATCATGTTTTTATCTCCTATATTGATTGCACTGATTTGTCACTATGCACAGCCGCTCACAGTAACGATTCGGGCAAAATTTTCACATCTAAAGCTCGTTTTCACATACTACGCATCGCAGCCTGACACCGCTTCAAACTGAGAGTTATACAGCTTTGCATAAAAGCCGCCCTCTTTCCTCAGAAGTGTTTCATGGTTCCCCTGCTCGATAATGTTGCCGTCCTTCATGACAAGAATGATATCCGCCTCGCGAATGGTGGAAAGCCTGTGCGCCACGATAAAACTCGTTCTTCCCTTCATCATGGTATTGAATGCCTGTGAGATTTTGATCTCTGTGCGCGTGTCGATGGAGGAGGTCGCCTCGTCGAGAATCAGCATCGGAGGCAGGCAGAGCATCACGCGCGTAATGCATAGCAGCTGCTTTTGTCCCTGAGAGAGACTGCCGCCGTCCTCGGTAATCACCGTGTCATATCCCATTGGCAGACGCTTGATAAAGCTGTGTGCGTGCGCTGCCTTCGCCGCCGCGATCACTTCGTCCTCAGTGGCATTTGGTTTTCCCATCACAATATTTTCCCGTATCGTCCCCGCGTGGAGCCACGTCTCCTGCAACACCATGCCAAAGCTCTCCCGCAGGCTCTTGCGAGTCATATCCCTGATGTCAATGCCGTCAATCTGAATACTTCCGCTATTAACATCATAGAACCGCATCAGCAAATTTATGACAGTTGTTTTTCCGCATCCAGTCGGCCCCACAATCGCCACGCGCTGTCCGGGCTTGACTTCGAGGTTAAAATTCTGTATCAGCTTCTGGTCAGGATTGTATGAAAAGCTGACATTCTTCATCGTGATGCTGCCCTTTGGCGCCCGCAGCACTGCCGCGTCGTCCGGCTCGGGAATTTGCGGCTTCTCCTCGATAAACTCAAACACCCTGCCCGCACATGCCAGCGCAGTCTGCAATTCTGTCACAACGCCGGAGATCTCATTAAACGGCTTTGTATACTGGTTGGCATAGCTTAGAAAACTCGTGAGCTGCCCTACGCTGATAAAACCTCTAATCGCCAGAAATGCGCCTAGAATGCCCACGCCCGCATAGACAAGGCTGTTGACAAAACGTGTGCAGGGATTGGTCAGCGAGGAGAAAAAGATCGCCTTGACACTTGCCTTTTGCAGACGGTCATTGATTTCGGCAAACTGCTCCATCACCTGCGGCTCGTGTCCAAACGCCTTCACGACTTTTTCATTGCCAATCATCTCATCAATCAGCGCCGTCTGTTCACCGCGCGTCTCGGACTGAAGCTTGGACATGCTGAATGTCCTTTTCGCGATAAATCCTGCGATAAAAAATGACAGTGGTGTCAGTATCACAACGACGATGGTGGTCGGCACATTAATAGAAAACATAAAGACCAATGTGCCAAGAATCGTCACCACACCTGTAAATAACTGCGTAAATCCCATGAGCAGACCATCGGAAAACTGATCTACATCCGCAATCACACGGCTCACAATGTCGCCGTGGGAATGTCCGTCAATGTACTTGAGCGGCAGAATCTGTAGTTTCTTAAATGCCTCATCGCGCACATCGCGCACCACCTGATAGGCAATCTTATTATTGCAGGTGTTCATCACCCACTGCACCACCGCAGTCAGCACAATGATGACTGCCATCTTCTTTAGTATATCCCAAATCCCGTCAAAATCTACTGCCCCGGAGCCAAGAATGCAGTCCACCGCCTGACCGGTGAGAATGGGGATATACAACGTTAGTATTACCGAAATTGCCGCAAGCACGATGGAAAAAAAGAGAAAAATTTTATATTTTCCAATATGGTTTAAAACTTTTTTCAATATTTGTTTATTCAAATCTTTTTTATTCAAATCTTTCATGATCATTACCTCCGCGCCCGTCAATCCGCCGCTTTTGCTTTCTGGTCTGGAAACTGGGAATAGTAAATTTCCTGATAGATCACATTGTCTGCAAGCAGCTCCTCATGCGTTCCGATGCCCGCTACTGCGCCGTCATCCATCACGATAATCTTGTCTGCATACATGATCGACGCCGCGCGCTGCGACACAATAATGACAGTCATGTCATTCTCCATATTTTTCACTGCCGCGCGCAGCTTTGCATCCGTGGCAAAATCAAGCGCTGAGGCGCTGTCGTCAAGAATCAGGATGTCAGGTTTTCGCACAATGGCGCGCGCGATCGTCAGACGCTGTTTCTGGCCGCCTGAGAGATTCTTGCCGCCCTGAGCGATCATAAAGTCAAGTCTGCCCTCCTTGGTATCCACAAACTCCTTCGCCTGCGAAATGCGCAGTGCGTCCTCAATGTCCTGCTCAGAAGCATGTTCATTTCCCCACAGGAGATTTTCGCGGATTGTTCCTTTGAACAAAACAGCCTTCTGCGGGACGACGCCAATTTTTTCCCGAAGCGCAGAGAGCTTATAGTCTCTCACTTTGAAGCCGTCCACAATCACCTGCCCTTTTGTCGCGTCATAAAAGCGCGGAATCAGATTGACCACAGAGGTTTTGCCGGAACCTGTACCGCCTATGATACCGACGGTCTCCCCTTTGTTCACGACAAAATCAATGTCTGTCAGGGATTCTTCCCCGCCGCCGCTGTAGGTGAGGCTTACATGGTCAAAGAAAAACGCCGGATTTTCCTCTCCTTCATTCATAGCCTCTATGTCGTTCCTGTCAAGCGTACCGCTCTTCATGCTCGAGGTGATCTCAAAGATACCCTCCACGCGCTTTGCACAGGCAAGTGCCTTTGTGAGCTGTATGATCAGGTTTGCCATCTTGACAAGCTCCACTAGAATCTGCGACATATAGTTTACCAGCGCGACCACCTCGCCCTGCGTGATGATGCCGTTGTCCACGCGCACCGCCCCTGTCCACAGGAGTACGACGAGCGCAATATTGATAATGATGTACGTCACCGGATTCATCGCCGCGGAAATCTTGCCGACAAACACCTGCGTATTCAGCAGCAGCTCATTTTCCTGCTCAAAGTCTGCTGTCTCTGACTCCTCATTACAAAATGCACGGATTACGCGGGCGCCTGCAAGATTTTCACGCGTTCTGCCAAGAATTTTGTCGAGCGCTGCCTGCACTTTTTTGTACAGTGGCATACTGACGAGCATAATGCCGAACACGACAACCGCAAGGAGCGGAATCGTCACCACAAAAATGAGCGCCGCCTGCACGTCCACGGTAAACGCCATCACCATTGCGCCAAACACGATGAAGGGAGAGCGCAGCAGCAGGCGTAAGGTCAAATTGACGCCGTTTTGAATCTGGTTGACATCACTGGTCATGCGTGTGATGAGCGTGCTGGTTCCGATGGTGTCAAGCTCTGTGTAGGACAGTCCTTGGATATGTAAAAACAGCGCGCTTCTGAGTTTTGTCGCAAAGCCGACCGCCGCCTTTGCGCTGAAATACTGCGCTGTCACTGAGCTTGCAAGCCCCACTGCCGCCAACAACACCAGCACGCCCCCCATCTTTAAAATATACGACGTATCGCTGTTTGCGATACCGTTGTCAATGATTGCCGCCATGACAAGCGGCACCAGCAGCTCAAAGGAAGCCTCAAGCATCTTAAACAAAGGCGCCAGAATACTTTCCTTCCTGTAATCTTTGATATACTTTAACAAGCTTTTCATAAAAGTTCCCCCTTTTGGTTCGATCTGTTCTACAGTTCCTTAGCTCAAATCAAACGAGTGATATCCGCAGTTTTCGATATGCATATATAATTTATGGAATGCGTTCTCGTTGTCAAATACAATGCGAAGCCGCTGTTTCTGCGACGGATAAAAGAACGCAAAATACGGTGGATTCCCTATAATATCCCGAAGGGCAATACAGCCTGCCCACTGTTCCATCTGCTCGCATTCCGAGAATACTAGCTGTCTGTTTTTAGTGAATACGATACCACCCTCAACCAGTTCTTCGATCTCTTTATATGAAATTTCCTTCATTTTCTCCTCCTGTAAAATTAAATTTGTATATTCCACCTTGCTCTGGCTTGCGTCCCTTGCGCTGTCATGCTACACTAAAAATCTATAGATGCACGCCATAAATTATATCATAGCACAAACGAGGGAGGCGGACAACCTATGAAGCTTGATTTCAATTCGACACATTCCACGCGTTATCTACAAGTGTATGACTACTACAAGGACCTGATTATCACGGGGCGCCTGATGCCGGGCACGAAGATGCCCTCCATCCGGCGCGGCGCGGTGCAGCTGGGTCTGAGCCGCACGACCATCGAGACTGCCTATCTGTGCCTTGCAGCGGATGGCTATATTATTTCCAGACCGCAGAGCGGATATTACGTCACCGACCGTACAGCAACAAATGTTTATCACCAAAGCGCGCCAAACGCAGCGGCAAACACAACACAAGAACCAAAAATCCTCTATAATTTTACCTCAAACAATGTCGATGCGGACAGCTTTGACTTTAATCTGTGGCGGCGCTATATCAAGAGCACGCTGCGGCAGGACGGACGCATGCTGACCTACGGCGAGCCGCAGGGGGAGTATGAGCTGCGCGAGGTGGTCTGCCGCTATGTCGCAAATAAGCGAAACGCCGTCTGCCGCCCGGAAAACATCGTGATTGGCGCAGGTTCTCAGGCACTGCTCAATATTTTGTGCCCGCTCATCAGAGCGCGCCAGACCGTCTGCTTCCACGACACACGTTTTGCACAGGGCATGGTTATATTTGAAGATTATGGATTTGATGTCGAAAAGGACAAGGAAAATGCAAGCGTACTCTATATGACGCCGTCTCATATGACATCCCTTGGCGACGTGATGAGTGTCGAAAAACGGCTTGCGCTGTTAAAAGAATGCGCAGTGCATGACCGGCTGATTATCGAGGATGACTACGATAATGAATTTCGGTATTTCAGCAAACCGATTCCATGTTTGCAGGGACTTGCGGGCGGCGAGAACGTGGTCTATCTAAGTACCTTCTCAAAGCTTCTGCTGCCCTCCATCCGCCTGAGCTTCATGATTCTGCCCGACTCTCTGCTGCCCTTCTATGAGAAAAAAAAGGCGCTCTACAATCAGACCGCCTCCAAGTCAGAACAGCTCGCCCTGTGCCAGTTTCTGCGCGACGGGCACTTGGAGAGCCAGATTCGAAAACTAAAACGCCTGTATGCCAGCAAGGCCAAAACATTGTCTGCACTCTTGGAGGAAGCACTTGGCACACGCGCAGAAGTTTATATGGGCGAGTCTGTTTTCCTTGTTCATCTGAAAATAAAGTGCGCGCTGACCAGCGACGAACTGCGCGACAAGGCCGCCGCAAACGGGCTTCTGGTCTTTCCTATTCATAAAGGGTCCAAAAAAAATGACGGCTCTGCCCATATCGCGCTCTCCTGCTGCGAAGTCCCTGTGGAAAAATTTCCAGATGCAGTAAAATTATTATGTACGCTCCTGCAATAAAGCGCTCCTGTCAGCGCCGCAGCCTGCACATCGCATCAAACATTTTCCGCATGTCCACTGGCTTTGCCAAATGTTCATTCATCCCGGCATCCTTTGCCAGCGCAATGTCCTCCTCAAAAGTGTTTGCAGACAGCGCTATAATAGGTATTGCGCCAGCGTCTGCGCGGTTCAGACCTCGAATCACGCGCGTCGCCTCATATCCGCTCATAACCGGCATCATCAAATCCATGAGCACACAGTCAAAGGTTCCCGGCGCGGATGCCGCAAAGGTATCCACCGCGGCCTTTCCATCGTTTGCGGTCACCACCTCTGCGCCTGCTTCCTTCAGCATAAACTCTACGATCTCACAGTTGATTTCATTGTCCTCGACCAAGAGTACACGCATACCGGCAATATTGCTCTGCAAATCCTGCTCTGTATCCGTAGTCTGCGCACTCTGTGTCTCATCAATTCGGATGGGCAGGGTGATCTGGACAATGCTCCCCTTGCCAAGCTGACTGTCCACCTCAATACTCCCTTCCATCTGGTCTACCAGTTTTTTCACAATGGACATGCCAAGTCCTGCGCCGTTATAATGGGTTCTTGCCCCTTGATGTTCCTGTGTAAACGGCTCAAAGATATGTTTTTTAAATTCCTCCCCGATGCCAATTCCAGTATCTTCAATCACAAAGCGGTAATCCGCCGTTTTGCCCTGACGTGCAGTCTCCTGTATCTGAACAAATACGGAACCATTTGGACGGTTGTATTTGAGTGCATTTTCGATGACATTCATCAAAATCTGCTTTAGGTGCAGCGCATTTCCAATCAGTTTTTTATGCTGTACTCCCGTCTCGTCCAGCTTCATCTGGATGCCCTTCTCCTCTGCCTGAGGGGAAAGAATCGCTATGCAGTCCTCTAGTGTATCATGAAGGTCAAACGGCTCCTCCACCGCCGCTGCGGGTCTTCCGCTCTCGAGTTTGCTGACCTGTAGAACATCATTTACCAGAGACAGCAAGTGCCCTGTTGATACGCGGATTTTCCTCCGGCATGTCTCCTGCTGCCCGGCGTCATTCTGGCTTTTGTCCATGATCGCCAGCATCCCAAGAATCCCATTGATAGGCGTGCGCAGATCGTGGGACATGCGGGAAAGAAACTCACTCTTTGCCGAGTTTGCCCGCCGCACCTTCTCCAACAGCTCCATAATCGCCTGATCCTGCTTTTTTCTTGCGATCGTAATCTCTGTGATATCCTGATGGTATCCGTTCAGGGAAAAGCCCGGTTTCTTAAATGTTTTGTCAGGCACACCGCCGCAGCGGACATAGATTTTGCCAAGCTTTGGATGATGCCACAGGTATGTCACCTCCGAACGGCCAGTCTCCAAGATGTCTGCCACTGCCTCCTGCACCATCTCCACATAGTCTGGGTCAATGTGTTCAAACCATTGCTGGTAGCACGCCTCCGGCCCGATCTCATCTGATACGCCCAGCAGAATCCGCATAGTACGATCAGCATACATCCTCGGCTGACAGCCCTCCTCTAGCTCGATCGTCCAGATTCCGGTTCTGGCGCCCTCCAAAATATCTTCCAGACTCTGCCTTGCCTCAAGCTTGTACTTCTCTTCCTGTTCCACCACGGCATTAATATCCCGCAGGGCAAAGATAGCACAATCTTCCTTCTCCGTGGCAGAAAAATGCATCTCTAGGTATTTGAGTCCGAAAGAATTGTCTTTGATCTGATACCGGACGGAGAACTTCTTCTTCGTCCTAAGCTGTGTGAGCACATAGTCTTTTTGGGTAACAGAACGAAGCCGCTCCTGATCCTTAGATACCACATACTGCGTAATATACTTCTCCATCGCCGTCTGATATCCTTGTCTAAAGCTGCCGGCCCAATCCATCTCCATCCGTTCACTGCCGCGGTAGATTTCGCATTCTCCTGTGTCAAAACTGACTTGATAGATGTCCAGATAATCCACACTGAGAGCATGGAGCACATTGTGACTCCTCTTTTGAAGCTCACGGACCAGATTGCGCTGTTTCAGGGAGGACACAATAAAATATGCCGCCGTCTGAAGCATATTGGAGGCATATTCAAGAGATTTCACGGGAGGATTGTCCACGCCGTAAAAACCGATAATCTTATTGCCGTCATAGAGAGGTACGACTACAAGAGAATGAATATTCTGCCTTTTTAGATTCTCATACTGAAGCGGGTCGGTCTCCTGAATGTCTTCCAGACACTCAATAACAATGTGCCTGCCAACACGAAAGTTCCGATACCAGCTTGCACACACCTCTGCGGGAAGATTTTGAAGATTTTCTTTTTCCGGCTGAACTCCTTGTGCTGCCCACTCATAAGTGTTGTCATCCCCACCCGATATATTCTGCTCAAAGATATAGGTCCTGTCTCCATTCAGAGCCTTTCCCAGATGCTCAAGCAGCACCTCCAGCGACCGGTCGGGGTTTTCCTCAAGAAGTGCGACACGAAGTCCTTCATTAATAACGGTCTCCAAATTCTGAACACTCTGTATGCCACTGCACTGCTCGTGTCCTCCATCGGCTGGAACGCTTCTGCCGGTCCTGTCAAAAAGCTCTCTTGAATAATCCATACGTCATCCCTCCATATTGTCCGCCTCTATCATTTCAAGGATGGAAGCGTTCCTCGCAAAAAGCTCTTTTTCAAAATTCAGCAACTTTTGTATCATAATATCATATGCGCACCAATCAAGTCAATATAGAGGGGACGCGTAATAACGGCTATCTATTTTTACAAAAAAATTGAAAAAAGTACTTGATTTTTTCTATAAAACGAGTATAATAAATTCGTAACTGTTTAGAACAGGTTATTTTCGTTGCGTGGCTCAGTTTGGTAGAGCGCTGCGTTCGGGACGCAGAGGTCGCAAGTTCGAATCTTGTCGCAACGACTCTTGGCAGGGGCGCCGGAATCCTTTGAGAATGAAAGGGTTCCGGTATTTTTTATGTCATTTATGCAAAGTGATTTCAGGTCTCACGAAATCGGTCATAGCCATATAAAAAACAGAGAACATCTGCTAATCAAAAGCTCCCTGTTTTTATAGTTTTTTGCCTCTTTTCTGAAATGTATATAATACATACTCTTTCTACACATACTTTTCTACATCATGCTGTGTTATCATTCTATACCACCTACAGATATTCTTCCGCCTCATTTGATGAGAGCCCATACGCCCTCATGATCGCATTCTTTATTTCTATATCGCCATTTCCACATACGCGCAAAGCGATGATGGCATTCCTGATTCCCTGCTGCATGACTTGTTGAGTCACCTGCTGGGTGGTTTCCTCTCGAACGTTTTCTTTGATCTTATTGATCTCCGGCTCCATGAGCTCCATTAATGCTTGACACATATTCCCATCTCCTCTCAATTCCTGTGCGGTCTGCCAGTTTGCTTTTATCGCCACTTCCAGTACTGCCTCCGCCAGCTCCCTGTCAAATTTTGTCTGAAATGACTCTGTCTTATCCAGAAGCTCTTGCAGCTGCTGTTTCTGCATTTCATCTGTCAATGCAGTCATCCAGATATGCTCCTGATGATTCAGTTCCTTCGTAACTACGATCTGTGTCGGAAACAGAACGCCATTCATCACATAATATATCCCTTTATATGGATTTTCAAGCCTGATTCCGTGTTCCTCAAAATATTGAAACAGCTTTACGGGCTTGGCTTTCCGTATGAGGGTCATTGTGATTTCATCTGCCTTGCGCTCGTCTACTGTTTTTCCATACGCTTTGTACAGACATGTGTATGCTGTCACTTTATAAAATGTATCAATGTTCAGCTCGTCTTTTGGTGATTTGTACTAAATGCCATTGTGTATTGGTTTCTTCCATATTGTTTCTCCTCGTTCTTATAGTATGCTTATTAAAAGTGTTTTTTGCGAAGTAAATGGACTATAAGAAGCTGCTCTTCTTTCTATTAGTATATCATATCTCTTGTATTTTTCAATGTTCCTTCGAAAATATTTAGATGCAGCACGCCTTTTGTTCTAACATTGTTCTAACATAATATCAATTTAATGATTGTCTATTGTACAGAATGATATCATACAAAAAAATGCAAAATTTTCAAGGAAGAATATGCCAGCAAAAAGAGCTTTTCCCTTTTTGATCAAATCCTCTGCAAAATCAATTCCTGTATAAGTGCTTCCCTCAGGCAGATAAGGAAGCAGCAACAGTCCCAAAAATCCATATCCACAGCCGCAGTCTAATACAGAAACCGGTTTATCAATCTTCCAGACCTGTGAAATAAGAAAACGCGTATAGTCATCGTTCCAATAACTTTTTCGCGTCCTCAAAAGATATTCCAGCTTTTGGTTCCAAAACTCTTTACGCAAGTCTGCAATACGCAATGATATTTTATTCATCTTTAGAACCTCCTAAATTTTGAGACGCCTTATAGATTCTTCTCTTTTTGTAATTATATCAAAAACCAAAGATTTTGTATTCACTTAAAACGGCGAATGTTTTCGCTTGCAGATTGAAATATTTGAAAACAACAGGGAGCTTCATTGAATCCAATCTTCCCTGTTGTTTATCATACTCAATCAAAGTGTTTTCCACACAATTTTATTTTCCTCTGCACCCATGCCGTCCACAACGCCCAAGGCGCTTCTCGTTTTTTCCACGCGAGCCCATGCCTCGTCGCTGGTGAGGAAGCGAATGCCTATGCGCGCCTCGTTGTCCTTGATGTAATCCGTCACGATGTTCTTTTCCTCCTCGGTCACATCGTCCCAGATGTAACAGGAATAGATTGTCTCGCCACGAATCACATATTCGCAAAATTCCGCCGGAAACTCCCCGCTCACGCTGGCATCCCAGACATCCCACGGCGAACTCATTCCATACATTTCCTGTCCGGTTTCGATATGGCAGTCATAGGATTTGTAAAATATGCCGTCTGCTTTGATAATGCCCTCCCATGTATAATGAGTTCCCGCGCCGCCACTGCCGCTGCCAAACACATAACCGTTATCATATAATTCCATCTCGCTGCGCATCCACGAATCGCCCGCGTAAGTCATGACGATGCTCCCGTCCCGCTCGTCAAACACCATCGTAAGGCTGCTGTCATCGTCCTCAGAATAAATGCCCAAACCGTACGCACGCAGCGCAAGCTGTTTTTTGCCGTCTCCGCCGCAGTCAATCAGCGCATACTCCATACGCCCGATTTTGCCGCTGCCTCTTGCCTCCGTCAATTCATCTGTAATCTTCGCAGCCAAATCGTCTATCGAAAACGCCTCCTCTGCGGTATCATGATTCAGAAAACCGCCGATGCATGCCACATCAATGTACGCATTGTGCGCAACTGCCGCAGTGCGTTTCCCTGTGAGAAATTCCTCATATGCCTCCACCTCTGCGCCCGCCTGCGCCTGTTCGGGCAAATTTGTGACACTTGTGTCATTTAACGGATATCCGCATACGCCGTTCGACCGGTATTTCTTGCCGTTCCAGTCTTCTATGTACCAGTCGCACACATAAATCCTGCCGTTTTCGTCCCAGTCAAACAAAAACACGGCATTTCCAATCCCGTCCACAATCGCCCCCGCGTAGAGATATTCATATCCGGCAAGAAGTTGTCTGCCCTCATACTCTGTCATTGCGAGCAGATAATACCCCCTACAGTTTGAACCGCCGCCTCTTCCCTTATTGTCCTCTGGAATATCCATCAAAATCGTGTCGTTCAGATAAGGGCAGGATATTCTGTAAACGTTGTTTTCATCGTCCTGCTCCACATCAACGGAAAGCCCAATGTCGTAGTTATAGTCCTCTTCATTATAATCTGTAGGCAGTTCCATGCGTTCGATTGCCTTGTCCTTGTATTTCACCATAAATTTCTGACAGTCCCCCGCGCCGCCGCAGCCTGTCCCCTGTACGCAGAAAACAATTTCCGTATTGCCGTCGCCGTCAATGTCCTCCCCGAAATCGCCAAAAATACTGCCAAAACTGTAGCAGCAGAAATCATCATAGATAAAATACGGGCTTTCGTCGTTCATAAAAAGGTAAAGACAACCGTCCACATAACTGTAAGAATCTTCAGTGTCCTCGTAAAGACAGACCAGCATGTCTGTTTTCCCGTTTTTGTCGTAGTCATTAAATGACACGCCTGTCAGGCGCATATTTTCTTTTTCGAGGATTTTGCTGTCTGTTATTTTTTGGTATAACGTGTCCTGTTCGTCTTCGGACAGGTGATAAACGTCTGATGCCACTTCCCGAAAACAGTTTTCCGACAAGACAAGTCGCTCCTGTGATTCGGTAGCGTCGAGGGTGTCGAGCGTGTCGAAAGTGTCGAAAGTGTCGAGCGAAATTGTTGTTACCGGCTCTGAATCTGTCATTGCAGGCTTGTCAGTGGCGGCTTGGCACGCGGTGATAGTAAAAATGAGCGCGCCAAGACATAGTGTGCGTGTATATTTTTTATATTTTAAGTTCATTTTATATTCCCCTTTAGTTAGGAACTGTAGAAATATCCTGCGCAATCTGCATCACTTATTTTCCTACAATTACTAAGCTGTTTGATGCTATTCAGTATAAAACAAAAATGCATACTTTTTGCATACTTTTCAGGGGGAAAATTTAAAAATTTTCATGTGGCAGCAGGGCATTCTCAACCGCTTTCTTTAGGACAGTGCTTGAATTGGTTGCGCCTGATACTGCATCAACGTCTATGTTCTGCTTCTCAATAATTTTATCTACAATGCTCTCAGCGGATTTTCCGCGCCCGTTTTTATGCTCGAGAATCTCAATTTTGGTAATTGCTTTGTCCTGAACCGTCACTTCCACTTTGGCATAGACAAAATCCACATCATATTCACCGATGTAAACGCCGTCGGGAACCGTTGAAATATCTATGCTGCTGAGGGTGGTCTCCTTTACCGCTTTCTGATAATCCGTGACACTTTTCAAATACGCTGCCGTACAGATCATAACCACCAGAAAAACAAGGATTGCCGTAAAAAACAGGATTCTTTTGCGGGATAGTTTCATTTCAGACACCTCTCAATCTTTTTTACTGTCTGCACAGGCAGCTTTTTTGTGCGCTTTGTATTTGTACATACGACTTTACCGACCGGTCTCATTCCTGCTGCCCTGAAAAATTCATCCATACTGCGAATCGCCCCGCTGCTCTGTCCAAAGAGCCATGAAAAAGGAGCTGGCGTATTGCAGGCGGTTAAGATCATATACTGCTTTCCCCGCATACGCGGTTTTGGAAATGAGTCTGTATCTTCGATCACGCTTCCAAGCAGTCGGTCAAAGAGGTTTTTGACAGGCGCCGGAACATTTGCCCAGTAGACAGGAGCGGCAAGAATCACAAGATGGCATTTCTGAAACGCCGCAGCAATCTCCTGTATGCCGTCCTGCTGGACACAGGTATGCGTATCCATACAAACACGGCATCCTGTACAGTAAGAAAGGTTCTTTTCATATAAGTTCATTTGGGTTACAGTATGCCCTTGCTTCATGGCTGCTTTGACTGCCAAATCCAGCATCGCCGCCGTCGTTCCATTTGTGTGCGGACTGCCTAAGATGGCAAGTACATTTTTTTCACGCATTGTCAACTCTCCTATTACAATATTCTATTACAATTTTTTATTACAGTCTTTTACTGCGACCGAGGCATAGATCAGAGAAAACCCATATTCCAAAAATTGTTTTTTGGAGAATCCCATCGATTGCTCAATATATTCTTCTTTGTTCGCAGCAAGCTGAATGATGCCAGAAAGCATCCCCCAGAAGTTAAATATGACGGGCATCAGCGCCAAATCCTCCCGCAAATCCCCTTGTTCTATGCCCGATACCAGAAAGTGTTTGATCTTTTCGTTGATTTCTTCCCCGATCTGGTATGTTTCCTTCTCCTCTGGCAGAACATCCTCACGCTCCAGATCGACATTGATTTTATCCAGCACCATTTCAAAATATAGCGGAAATTCTTCCTGATACTGTACCAGCCCGCGGCAGATGCCGTCATATCTTTCCTTGGTGGTTTTGTGCTGCATTAAAGCAGCGCAGATAGAATCATCGAGTTTTTTCATGCTGTTTAATACTAAAATACCGACGATTTCCTCTTTATTTTCAAAATAGACATACAAGGTTGCCTTGCTGTATCCGGCGGCTTTCGCTATATCATCCATCGACGTCTGGGCAATTCCCTTTTCCATAAATAATACCGAAGCTGCGGATACGATCTTTTCCCGGTGCACGCTCCGGGGCTCTTTTTTTCTTCGTCCCATAATTTTTATCAAAACTCCTCAATTAATTAAACTCATGGTTTAATTATAGGGCAATTTTATTTTCTTGTCAACCCTATGTTGAGGAATTGTAAAACAGATAACAAAACAGGCAAAACCACCCTTTCTCCTGCTTTAGTTCCATCGTTCCGCCATACTTTTTCACGATGGTCTGTATGCTGCGCAGTCCAAATCCATGATGCTTTGAGTCTGTTTTTGTCGTCTTTGGCAGTCTTTGCAAAAACTGTGCATCGTCCGTCTTTTGTTTTTCCGCAAAGGAATTTCTGATTTCCAGTGCGAGGATTCCTTTTGCGGCGCGTGCGGTAAGCTCCACTTGTCTTTTGCCAGTGTCCAGTGCTGCGCAGCCCTCGGCGGCATTATCGAGGGCATTGGCAAACAGTGCGCACAGATCTGGCTTTTCATAGGGTAATTCATCGGGAATGTCTACTTTGGCATGAAAAGAAATCCCCTGCTGGCGCATCATGCGCTCCTTGGCGGTCAGCACTGCATTCACTGTGACATCACCGGAATAGACGATTACTTTGTCGAATGCGGGATTCTCAATCATTTCCTGAATATAACTGTCTTTTTCTGCCGCAGGCAGAGACTGTATCATTTGCAGATGGTTGGCGAGGTCATGCTTTAATCTGCGGATTTCAAACTGCTGTAGTTCCATCGACTCATAGTACTTCCGATTGTACGCCGCCAGCACATTTTCCTGCTCAAGCTTCTGCTGCCTGTTGAGGACAAACGCTGCCCAGATAATGCCCACAAACGCGAACACTGCTACCAAAAACAGGGCTGTAAATAAACCAATACCCTCACCTGCCATATTGTAGGGAGCAAACATGACCAGCGAAAATACAATTCCCAGCGGCGGGATGCACAACAGCAAAAGCAGCCGCCAGAGTGACGGCGAGAGCTCAAAATCACGTTCGGGTCTATAGTGGCGGATGCACAGATACAAAAACAGAGGGGGCACGAAACGAAACACAAAATACTGCATTTCATACCATCCCTTCCCCCAGTCACCCGGCAAACAGGAGGAAATACAACTGTCAAACAATCCATTCAAGGCTAAAACTGTGCTTGCAAGCATGAGACCGACTGTGAAACGTTTGAGTCTGGTGCCGCTGCACGCAGCCCACATACAGACTAAGAAAAGCAGCATGGCACTCGTAAAATTCACGGGGTCGCCTGTAAAGATCACCATATAAATCAGCACATAACTGCCTGTGACAAGCAAAAAGCGCCGCCGCCATTCCCGCCTGATCTCAATCAGGCAGGACAGCGAACGGCAAAAAATAACCACTGGAATCATGCCCAGCGTGAGTAATAGTATTACTTGAGAAAATTCGTTCATTGCGGCTCCCCTTGTGTTGTCTCCTAATAATTTATCGCATATTTTCAGTATATTTCCTTATGCCAGCATCGCCCTTGCAAGCCTTTTCAGCGCCTCCTCTTTCAGCGCACGACTGACCGGAAGTGTCCTTGTGGCGGCGCCTGTGCCAACTGTCACGGAATCTGTTCCAATCTGTACAACTTGGTTTGGATTGACCAGATACCGCTGGTGAATCCGCACGAAGTTTTCCGAAAGCTGTTGTTCGACCTCGTCAAGCTTGGCGTAAAAAGAATATTCCTTTTCCTCACAGACAAGGACGACTTTTCTCTTGTCGCTGTAAAAATAGCAGATTGCAGCAATAGGAAGCCGGAAGATTCCGTCTGCATTTTTAAATACGTACACATCATTTTTCCTTTTATCGAGCTGTGCGCGCACTCGCCGCAGCACTTCTAAGAGCCGTTCTGACTTTGCTGGCTTGATGATGTAATCCAGCGCGTTGACTTTGTATCCGTCAAAGACATAGTCGGAATATCCCGTCACAAAAACGATGATCAGTTCCGTGTCAAAGCCGCGGACCGCCTCTGCTGCCGCCATACCGTTTGTCCCCGCCATCTCCACATCAAGAAATAAGAGGTCAATCTCGCCGGGGTGGTTTTGCAGCCAGTGCACTGCGCCCGCCCCGGTCGAAAATTCATACACAATCTGCTCTTTTTCCTCATTTAAAATTTTTTCAAGCTGGATGCGCAGTGCGTCTCTTGCATCTGCGGAATCATCACATATTCCTATTCGAAGCATGGGTTCCTCCATAATATGCTGACTTTCTTATTCCTTTGTATTCATTTCGTTCAATATCCTTCAATAGCTATCAAATGTCCCACTGGTATAATGAAGTTTTTCGTCCACTCTGAGTTTTCTAGACACTTTCCTCATACGAATTAAGATTTCTGGTTCTATATACAATGAATGGTGCGCCGAGAACACATCTCTTACAGGCAATATCACAACTTTTTTCAAAGAATTAAGGTATGTTATCTCCTCATCTTCCGAATTACAATACTGCCCCAAAAGATACTCCAGCACATATACAGGGACATTTGCCCCTTCCTTGATATATGCTTTGTCAAATCCTTCCGAACAATCTTTCCATCAAACCCGAGTCTAAGTTTGCGATTGATAACTGCATTTGATTCTTCTATATCCATCTCACCAATTTTGTTTTCTAAAGACCCCTTCATCATTTCTGCGTCCATAGCCTCTCCTTAAAATCCAAAGTCATCCGCAAATGTGATATCTACTATCACAGGATGTCTGAACTGTTCTATCCCTGTTTTATCATCTGTTACCACCAGATAATATTGCTTATTCTTGTCATATCTCTGGTTCTTAAAGTGAAAACGCATGCGAAACATCCTCTTGGCAGAATCCGGTTCTCGGCTATCTGCCACATAAATATTCTCGTTTGAAATACGTTCCCCCTCCTCAGACAGAAATACCATTCGATAAGTCGTCGCCTTCGCTGTGTCACCCACCGGCTGAACCTGAATAAAATCCATACCTGTAATCAGGTTTGTAATTTTCTGCACCATGCTCATAAGATTTATTTGCACCGGTTTTGTATCCATATGATAACGTTCCATCTTTACATCCAGCACTGGCACAATCATTTCCTGCGGAGAAGAACCGCCATGTACATAGTTCTGCCCACCTCCTGTAACCTTGAATACATTGCTGCTGACTGGAAACGTTACTTTTTTGTCATCTTCATATCCAAGAATGAATCCAAGACTAATATTCTGTACACCATCATCCATAATTGCTTCTTTGGAAACAATGAACCGCCGATTCATCCACGCATCCTTCCTGTTGACGCCGCCTATCTTGTCACTCTCAGCAAGCTTATCTCTCTTGTAGATAAATCCATGGTCTGCCGTCACTATGAAACGATACGTATTCGCATTCGTCGAAATCCTATGTATCACTTCCATCACTTCACTAATTGCATCTTCGCAAGCATCAAACACTTCATCTTCTGTATTCGGTTTATCACCCCTGGCATCGATCTGATTATGATAGATATACACCACCTGTCTGCCCGTAAATATTTCCCTGAGCGCTGCAATCTTTAACTTCCTGATATCATCAAGCTGCACACACACCGAATCCTTACAGTGGTTTTGCAGTACAGTCTGCCTCCCAGCCAAATCATTACAAAGAATATCGTCTGCATAAATCTCATAATCGGCCTTCATTACCAGGGATTTATGCGGCAGCAAAGCAGCCATTCCAAGCCTAGTGTAAGACGGCAGCGTGCTCATTATTGCCGATAGCTTCGCAGTACATCTTGGATCGTCTTTCAATCGCAGAAACATTTCCCGCCCAACTTCATACCGCATGGCATCCGAAATGATAACAACAATTCGCTCCTTTGCCTGATTCACAAAACTGTTATAAAAATTTCTCTGAAGCGGCAGAACTGAAAGACTTTCCTCGCCCATAAATGCCCGATTCCATACTGGTAAAAGATGATTCAAATATTCATTTGTATAAATATTTTCTATTAAAGTCTGTAACTGCTCATACCCTACTGTATCCTCTATTTTATCATAATAATAATAAAACTTCCGATACCCCCAGTCTATCATGCAGTCACGATCTAAATACTGTTTCACAATATCTTTTAGCTGACCTCCACTGTCATAATTTGTGGCACAGATAACAGAAAACGCATTTTGGATCATGAAATATTGATTTTTATACCTTTCGCCAAAATGCATCTTTGAGCGCATATCGCAGAGCTGCAAAATCGTCATTTCATCAAGCTTTGCACCAACATCCTCTGATATGAGTCTCTCAACCATCCATTTCAGAATGATATTATCAAAAAATGCAAAAGTATCACAATGCACAATATCTTCCGGATCATTTTTCGAGAAAGTGTTTTCCAACTTTAGTCCCTTGGCCACGTGAGCGGACAACCGGTCATAATCTCCCCTATATATGACATTGTTCATCAAATTATCAAGAAACGCAATAATACTGCCCTGCTTCATGGAAACAAAGCTTCGCCATTCTTTTGAAATGCCCCCCTGTATATAATGGTCTGTATATGTCACAAATAAGGTTACTACCAGTCTTTCCAATGACGGTTCTGCATCTACATATCCAAACTGTCGTTCGCAAAGTTTCCAAAATGCTCCAAGAAGCTCGTACTTCTCCATTTCTTCCAGGTACTTGTTTTCATCAAGGATGTTCTCTGATATAATAATCCTCAATACCTCTTCAAATGAACAGGTTCTCGTCCCACAGATTGCGCTAAGCAGACCAACCAGAATGTTTTCCTCATTAAAATTTTCGATTTCTAGATCATAAAAACGCTGTGTTCTCTCTTTATTTGCAAAGAATTTAATATGTTTTTCTATAATCGGCTTGTATCTTTCCTCAATGCCCAAATCAACAGATAACAAGGACGCTCTGTCTGCAAAAAAGCGCTTGGAATACAGCATTGTATCTTCCAAATGATTATCCTTTACCTCTGGTTTGGGAAATGGGGCATAAATCAGATAGTTCGTCTCTGTATCAATTCGCTCCAAAAAATACTTCGTATAAAACTGGATATCCTTCTCCAAATGGTAAACTTCTGCATTTTGAAGCTCTACAGATTCCATATCTTCGACAAACTCTGCCTTATCGTCATACCAGAAGATCAATTTGCGTGTCCCGCCTGTAAACTCGACATTCAGCCTGTCTATAATCTGCTTTAGATTTAGTTCCGCCATATATTTCGTATCTCCTCATCAAAAAATTAAACAATTACAGACATTTCTGTAATTGCGGATATTCTTCGGCATGTACCCATACATAACCATCTATATCCTCCCGATTCATAAACTCAAGCTTCATCCTCTTATATTCTGTTGCGATGCCAATAGCAAGATAGTCTGGAATCTCATCTAAAAACAGTTCTAATTCTGCAATTTCGCCTAGTTCATCATCAGACAGATTTTCCTTCATGACAAGATTTTTATACGTATCAAACTTTTCTTTCAAAGTATTGGATAATTTGTCAACTCTAAAATATCCCTCTACAATACCCTCATACGGTACATCATTCAATCCGTGTTCTACTAACGTGTGATTCTCCAAGTCATAAATTACAACATTATCTATGCTATTTAATATAAACGGAGAATGAGATGTTACAATAAACTGTATATCAGGAAAAAATGTCGTCAAAAATGGTAAAATAGTTCTCTGTAATTCCAAGTGAAGATGCGTCTCAATTTCATCAATGATTACAATTCCCGGAAGATCGAAATGAAACGAACGCTGTGTCTGATGCTGCATACGCATCATAATATCCAGTACAATATCAAGCACTGCCTGATATCCACGAGACAAAGTAAAAAAATCAAAAGGCTCTTTTCCTTGCTGCAAAATGTGAAATTCAAAGGTATCTTCGTCAAATTCCAGCTTGACGGTTTCATCGTCAAATATCTGTTTCAACATTTGTTCCAATTCTGCAAACCAATCTTTAATCTCATCGGCTTTTTGGATCTTATTATTATTTCTTGCCAATGCCTCCGTCATTTTCAAATCCAACAAATATTTCACAAAATCAATGCGCGGAAATTCTGTCAATTCATAATAGTCTTTTAGCTGCACTTTTTCAACATGTTTCGGCTGTTCTGCGCAAAACATCCTGTCTGCCTCATAATACGCTAAAATATAATGGTGTTTCTCTGCTAATTCCGGAATTTCGTCAATATTATTATTAAGTTTTATGTCCAACTCTTTTTGACAATTCCTAAAGGCTTGCTCGCTTTCTCCGATATAAATTTTATTCAGATACCTTGCCAAAGCCTCGGTCACACTTGTCTTTCCGCTTCCATTCTTTCCCGTCAAGATTAAATGTTTCGCCCTTTGTTCTGACAACGGAATAGTGATATCCCTTAAATGCCTGACTTGTTTGATTTCTAACCTACTTATAAATAATTTATCCATTGCAGCCCCCTCAAAAACATAGATAATTCCTCATATTTATTGTGCTTTTTTCCATAAATGTAATAACATTTCAAAACATTATCGCCTGAAATTGCATTTAGCTTTCTCCAAAGTCTTGAACATTGAAAATATTTTACTGACAGCCTCCAAATAGTCAGATGCTAATACCAATCCTATTTCGTCAAACAAAATTGATATTTCCGGATTTGTATCTTCTGTGGATTTAGCTGCTGCATCTAAAAATTGTTTAAATAACTCTTTTATTCTTTGCCTGTCACTTATTTTCTGCTCTTCTGTCGTTAAATAATTTTTTTCATTCCCGGACAATCCGCAATCATTAAAGTCATAATATCGCACTAACTGCTCTTGAATTGCCTGATAATTTGCATACCATTGCTTTGTACTTTCTTGATATCTGAAAATAGATTGAGGAATATTTATTACAAAATCCTGTACATACTCTGAATAATGATTCATTGGTATTCTTCTCAAAAAACAGATATCTCTACTATTACAATTATAACAAGGACGAAATTCCAAGAGATTCTTGTACATGTTACTTCTCTCCCCCAACTTTTAATTTGATTAATAAATCCACCATCAATATAGCATAGGACATTAGATTATGTAAAAAGCACTTTACTTTTTAACAATAGTAAATCCACACTTTTTAAACTTTGCAACAAGTTTTTCTTCAAATTCCTTTATATCATTTCTATCAATAATGATAGACAAATTCTTTCTTGCCCTCGAGCATCCTACATAAAACAGTCTATATGCACTTAAAGATCCATACACCAGATTTTCCTTTAAACAATTTCTTGCATTAGTAACACCCTTTTTTTGTAAATATTTATCAATGACATCTTTCAATAGATATTTAAAATAATTATTCTCGTTATATTCTTGCTGAAATGAATATATCTCTTTGTATATTTCCTCTTCATAACATGCGTAATCATCTTTTTTCAAATCCGCACATTTCATTCCTACTATTGTTTCAATATCAATAATCAATTTTTTATATCTATAATAAATCTTTTCAAACTCTGGTAAATTAATTTCAGTCATACTCCATAATTTAAAGAATTTACTCATATGCACCACAGGATTCTGTTTACTATCTGCTGCTATAAACGCAACCGTATCGTGACTTTCTCCCTTTACACCATGTTGGGTAGATATATGTGGGTTTTGCAAATAGTCAGATAATTTATGAAATTCCTTTATGGAAACCTCCAACACATCATTATATTCCTCATCTCCCATAATCTCATCAAGATACTCTGAATCTACCATATCTAATTGCTTAACTAGAAGCAAAAACTCCATTACAGAAGCATCCTTGTTGAATTGATAAAATATTTGTTGAAGCAACATATCAATTTTTTTCTTATCCTCATGCCTTTTTATGGTATATCGAGAAACATTAAATATTCTTTCATTTTCCTTTATAGTTCGTATAACTTTACCATATAATTTTCTCTCATAATCCCCATTTATTTGCCAAAATAAAAACAGAAGTTTGAAAAGTTTATCTGGATTATCATCTATCTTCTTTGTTAATACATCTACAACACTATATTTTTTACCAAAAGCGTATTTTCCCATATTATATACAGCATCATACAAATTTTGGGCACCAATACTATAAAACCTATCTCTATTCAACAAATACAATATCAACATATCAGCGTACTTTTGCTTCTTTTGCGCCAGAACAGTTTCTACTGATTCCGTTATAATAACTTCAGGAGGATAATCCATATCACTATTACTCTTTTTACTAAAAGCACATTGATTATATTCCTCAACGTTATAAATATTATTTAAAATGGAAACAATCCAAGGTGTTGTTCGGTAGTTTGTCTTTAAATTAAAAGAACGATTCAAGGTCAAGAACTTGCTTTCGAATGTTCCATCATAAGTCTTATATATTTGCTGCATTTTATCTCCCAACAAATACATGCTACCTTTGCTATTTTTCATAGCTTCATAAAAGATATACAGAACATCTGCCGAAGTATCTTGGTACTCATCAATAAAAATCAATTGATATTTATCAGCTATCTTTCTCTTAATAACAGGAAACTTATCTACCATCCTTTTTGTAAAGCTAATTAAGTCATCATGTGATAGAGCACCTCGATAAAGTGAATTATATGGTGCCACATTATAAGAAATATTGTCAATATTATTATAGACTGTTTCGATATCTAACTGCCCATATTTTTCGATATACCTCTGATTACTCTCCTTAACATTCTCCTTATCATCTATATTTTCAATTCTCTCTTGAATTTTTTCTTTATAAATTTCCCAATACAAATCAATAACTGCTTTATGTGAAAAAAAACTACTAATAAAATGATTAATAAACGAATGGATTGTTCCAAAAAACACCCTGTCGCTATCAATATCCTTTCCCAATTCTTCTGCTGCCCTATTCGTATATGTAACCCTAAAGTTGTAAAATATTGACTCAAATCGTTATATTGCTATTTTTTATGGATGCTAGACAGTACTCAAACCTTTG
>ERZ808040.621-NODE-621-length-29371-cov-4.224346_pt1 | contig 29371 bp, 20 predicted proteins | sample MGYA00380191_ERZ808040 | MGnify/ENA primary metagenome ERZ808040 (study PRJEB31490, sample SAMN06133395) | mouse gut metagenome | isolation source: J6 | host: mice | place: China: Chengdu | collected 2015-05 ...
AGCTTATCGCGGAACTCATCGAGCCATACGAGGGCGTCGTGTACGATCCGTGCTGCGGGTCCGGCGGCATGTTCGTTCAATCCCACAAGTTCGTCGAGCGGCATCACGGCAACCGTTCGGCGATCTCCGTCGTGGGCCAGGAATCAAACCCCGACACGTGGCGGCTCTGCAAGATGAACCTCGCTGTCAGGGGAATCGCGAACAACCTTGGCGAGAAGGCGGTCTCGACCTTCACCGATGACCAGCATAAGGATAAGAAGGTCGACTACATCATGGCCAACCCGCCGTTCAACCTCAAGAACTGGCGCGGGAAGAATGAGCTTCTTAAGGACGCGCGCTGGAGCGGCTACCCAGTGCCTCCCGTCTCTAACGCCAACTACGCCTGGATTCTGCACATGCTTTCCAAGCTCGACGTGAACCACGGTATCGCCGGCTTCCTACTTGCCAATGGCGCTCTCAACGCTGACGGGGACGAGGGCGAAATCAGAAAGAAACTCCTCGAAAACGACCGAGTTGAAGCAATAATCGTGCTCCCGCGCGATATGTTTTACACTACTGACATCTCCGTGACGCTCTGGATCCTGAATATGAACAAACACGCATGTGAGCGTAATGGTCGGCAGTTGCGCGACCGTTCCGGCGAAGTGCTGTTCATCGATTTGCGCACTTGGGACCAGAACATCGAGAAGTACCAGCTCGGCAAGAACAAAACGAAGAAGAAAGTCGTTCTCACGCCCGAGCAGATAGCGAAAGTGAAGGACATCTACGAGTCTTGGCAGGACGTCGACGGCGGGTACAAGGATGTACCCGAGCTTTGCAAATCCATGCAAGTCGAAGGAGACGATAGTATCGCCTCTCACAGGTACAGTCTGACACCCAGTAAGTACATTGAGTTCATTGATCATGATCTTGACATCGACTACGTCGGCGAGATGAGCCGCATTCAGTCCGAGATGCGTGCGCTTCTTACTATGGAAAAAGAATCTCAGTCGATGCTCGTGGCTGCGTTTAAGGGGATTGACTATGAGATTGAGTAGCGTGCGTTTGGGAGATTGCCTTACTCTTGTTGAGCGCAGAAATTTTGATGAACGATATGGTGTTGACGATGTCAGAGGCGTTAACAATCAAAAGCTGATGATTCGCACCAAGGCTGACGTTTCCGCACGGGACTTCTCAAAGTTTCAAATTGTCGAGCCGGGTGAATTCTTTTTTAACCACCGCACGTCACGAAACGGCTCAAAGCTGAGCATTACTTATAATTATGATAATGAACCGCATATAGTGACAGAGGATTACGTAGTCTTCAAGGTAACCGACGAGGACTACCTCTGCCCAGGCTGGCTCTACCTCTACGTTTGTCGTACGGAGTATGACAGGTATGCCATTCAGAATTCTTGGGGCAGTTCTACAGAGTTTTTTAATTGGGAGGATCTTTGCGACACGGAGATAGATCTTCCTCCGATTGAAATTCAACGCAAATACGCCGCAATCTATGAGACGATACTCGCCAACCAACGTTCTTATGAGCATAGCCTAGATGATTTATCAATCTCCTGCGCTCTGTTGTTGGACAAGTGCAAGCAGGCAACTCGATGGGAACCTATCGGGAATTTCCTCAAAGAGATCGACATCCGGAATAAGAACGGGATTTGCAAATATGCGCAAGGTGTTAACCTTGCAAAACAGTTTGTCGAATCGAAGGCGAGTAGCAGTGATCTCAAGAAGTACAAGCTTGTCAAGTCGGGCCAACTCGCTTGTAATTTTCTTCATGTTGGACGAGACATCGCATACCCGGTAGCAATCAACGAGTCCGATGAAATTTACGCGGTCTCGCCTGCATATGCTGTTTTCGAGCCGGATGACTCGTATATATCACACTACTTATTGGCATGGCTATCGCGTGATGAAGTTGGTCGATTTGGTTGGTTTATCTGCGATGACAGCATACGCGGAAGCATGAATGTGGCCAGATTTTTATCTCAAAAAGTTCCTGTACCCGATAGGGAGTTGATAAAGGCTGTCTCGGAGCTATCTATCGCTTTCCGTAATCGTCAAGTCATCAACGAACGACTTAAATCGCAGCTCAAAGACATCTGTCCCGTTCTCATCCGGGGATCTGTTGAAGAGGCTTCGCGTTAGGAATCACCATGGACAAATACCGGCAGTTCATCAGGGGCAAGTTCGCCGAAGAGGAGCTTGAGAGTGCCATCATCGGTCTTTTTCAGGAGGAGGGGTGGAAGTACATCCATGGCGAGTCCTTGCACCGCCGCTATGAGGATGTGCTCATGGAGGACGTTCTAGCCGACAGCCTTCGTCGGAGGTACAGAGACCTCGCGCTTACGGACAGCGAGGTACGCACTCTTGTCAACAATCTGAAGTACATCCCCTCTGCACCCCTCTATGATGGCAACCGAAGGACGTTCTGGCTCATCAATGAGGGGATTGACCTCCCTCGTGAGGACGCGAGCCTGCCTGCGGCGCACATCGAGTACGTGGACTTTGACGACATCTCCGCCAACGACTTGCTTGTGGTGAACCAATACAGCGTTACCGACAAGGCGACACGACGGCCTGACCTGTTGTGCTTTGTCAATGGCATCCCGCTCGCCATTCTGGAGTTCAAATCCGCCATTGAGGAGGGGGCAACCATCCACGACGCGTGGAAACAAGTGTGTGTCCGCTATACCCGCGACGTCCCGAGTCTCCTCAAGTACTGCTGCGTCGCCGCGATATGCGACGGCGCAAACAACAGGCTCGGCACTGTGTTCACTCCGTACCTCTACTTCTATGCCTGGAACAAGGCTGATGACGCCGACAAGGTTTCCAACGGTATAGGTTCGCTTTATACCCTCGTTAAAGGTGCCTTCGCGCCTGAGAGGTTCCTCGCGATTGTTCGTGACTTTGTCTTCTACCCCGACGACGGAGATAAGGAGATTGTCTGCCGGTACCCGCAATTTTTCGCCGCGACCAAGATGCTCGACAACATCTGCGCTCACCTCCGTCCCACCGGCGACGGCAAGGGCGGCACCTACTTCGGAGCCACCGGATGTGGCAAGACCTACACAATGCTCTTCCTGTCCCGCCTGATGATGCTCAGGCGCAGCAGCGTGCTCAGCAACCCGACGATCGTCGTCATCGTTGACAGGGAGGATCTGGACAGCCAGACGAGCGAACTGTTCGTGACAGCGAAGCGGTTTCTGCACGAGGAAGACGTGCGAAGTATCGAATCGCGCTCCGAGTTAAGGAATACTCTCGCGGACAAGGCGTCCGGAGGCGTCTACATCACGACCATTCAAAAGTTCAGCGAGGATACGGGACTTCTCTCCGAGCGTACAAATATCGTGTGCATCTCCGATGAGGCACATCGCACGCAGACGGGAGTCGGCTCCAAGCTCAAGAGGACCGACAAGGGTGTGTTCACTCGGTACGGCTTCGCGAAGTACCTCCGCGACGGCTTCCCGAACGCGACCTACGTTGGCTTCACAGGAACCCCAATCGATGAGACCATCGCCGTGTTCGGCCCCGTGGTCGACCGATACACGATGAAAGAGTCGAGCGACGACGGGATCACGGTGCGCATCGCCTACGAGCCTCGTCTCGCCCGTGTGCAGCTCTCCGATGACCAGGTGAGGAAGATCCAGGAGTACTACGACCGTTGCGCGGAACAGGGGTCGACCGAGGAGCAGATCGAGGAGAGCCAGCGCGCGATGAGCGCAATGTCGGTCATCCTGCGCAACCCTGATCGCATTGCGCGCCTCGCGGAGGATCTTGTAAGCCACTATGAGGCGCTCTGCTCCGAGAAACCGGGAGTCGTTCAGAAGGCGATGGTGGTTTGCTCCGACCGTCTGCACGCCTTCGATCTCTATAAGGCGATTGTCGCCATAAGGCCCGATTGGGCGATCGCTAGGAAGGCCGAGGATGAGTCGAAGCTCACTCGAGAGCAGCTGGAGGACCTCGAGGCTCTCCCGAAGATCAACATTGTCGCGACAAGAGACAAGGACGACGAGCAGGAGCTTTACGACCTTTGCGGCACCAAGGAGTGGCGCAAGCTCCTCGACAGACAGTTCAAGAACAACAATTCCAACTTCAAGATGGCCGTTGTCTGCGACATGTGGATCACGGGCTTCGACGTACCGTCGCTCGCCGTGATGTACATCGACAAGCCCCTTCAGAAGCACACTCTCGTCCAGACAATCAGCCGCGTCAACCGTGTCTTCGATGGTAAGGACAAGGGACTCGTCGTTGACTACATTGGTATCAAGGACAACATGATGGAGGCACTCAAAAGGTATGGAGACGACGACGAGGGCTCCGTGGACGAGCTGTCAGTCTCGCTCGGTATCTTCCGCAACCATCTAGCCATGCTTGACGAACTCATAGTGAACTTTAATGCCGCCAAGTTCATTTCGGGTACCCCACTCGAGCGCCTCGCGTGTCTGAACGACGCGGCGGAGTACGTGCAACTCTCCAAAGACTTCCAGACGAGGTTCATGGGACTGTCCCGCATCCTGAAGTCCGCCTATGGGATATGCTTTCCCTCCGGCGAGCTCACCGATCGTGAGACTGCGATGGCGCAGTTCTATCTGGCGATCAGATCGATCATCTATAAGCAGATCATCGGCGACGCGCCCGACACGGAGATGATGAACGCGATCGTCGAGAACATGGTTGCCAAGGCCATTAGCTGCACAGGTGTCGAGAGCGTTGTCGACGCGCAGAAGTCTGAGGATCTCTTCAGTGACGAGTTTGTCGCAGAGCTCGACGCAATCAAGATGCCCATCACAAAGTTCAACGCGCTGCTCAAGCTCGTGCAAAAAGCAATCAGGGCATACGGTAGAACTAACAAGGTGAAGTCCGTCGAGTTCAGTGAGCGATTGCACAAGGTTGTCGATGCCTATAACACGCGCGATGACCTTCAGTTCACGAGTGAGGTGGTGGCAGATTTTGTCGATGACCTCTCAGACCAGCTTCTCACGATTCTGAAAGATCTCGAGGAAGACAAACGCTCGTTTGAGAATATGGGTATCACATATGAGGAAAAGGCCTTCTACGACATCCTGGTGAGGGTTCGTGACGACCACGGTTTCCCTTCCGCCGAAGAGAAGGGCATCACTCTTGCCAAGGAGATCGCCAAGCTCGTAAATGACAAGGCGCAGTACGCCGATTGGTCGACGCGTAATGACATCAAGAGCCAGCTAAACATGGATCTGACTGTACTGCTCTACCGTAATGGGTACCCACCCGAGTGGGACGAGGAGGTTTTCGAGAAGGTTATGGAGCAAGCGACAAACTTTAAGAAATACGAATAGCTTGTTTTGCGTAAAAGAGATATACAGAACTGGGACTTGTTCAGTTCTAGCGCAGTGAATAATAACATGGATAGCAGTAATCATTTATGCAAAATCGGGTACAAATCGGGTACACCGCTATCCTCAACAGCGCCTAACAGCGTGTCCGTACGCAAAGCTAGGATGGCTTCAAAACGTTGAAAAATAGCCAAAAAGGTGGTTGACGCATGACAGCGCAAAACAGCGAAAAAACCACCCGTTATAGCAGAATGTCGCAGGTTCAAATCCTGTCAGCCCGACGATCATGCGGGGCCGTTGTCGATACGGCCCCGTTTTTCTGAGTCGCCCGATGCTCTGCTCCCTGTATCCATGCCGGCATTCGTGAGATGTGCGCCCCATGTTCAACCGTTGCCATTACGATGAAGCCTATGACCGAACATGATACCCAACCTTGGCCGGCGCCTCTCGCCGAAGGGCCGCTTGACGCCACCGTCACCATTCCGGGCAGCAAATCGCTGTCGAATCGTTTCCTCATCCTCGCCGCATTGAGCACGCAGCCTGTGCATATCCGCGGCTTGCTGTGTTCGCGCGACACCGAGCTCATGATCGGAGCATTGCGCGCGCTCGGCGTGACGTGCACGCAGAACGACGATGACGCGACGGACGTCACCATCACCCCGCCCGCCGACGGCGTATTCCACGGTGATACCGATGTCTATTGCGGGCTCGCCGGCACAGTAATGCGCTTTGTGCCCCCACTGGTGCTGTTCGCCAATGGTCCGGTGCGGTTCGACGGCGACGAGCAGGCGTACGCGCGACCGATGAAGCCCCTGCTGGACGGTCTGTGCCGTTTGGGTGCGCACGTCGAATACCACGGGGAGGAAGGGTATCTGCCGTTCACCGTCACCCCGCCGACGACGCTGGAGTCGAACCGTCGCCCTGTGGTGAAGATCGATTCCTCCGCTTCGTCGCAGTTCATTTCGGGATTGCTGCTCGCGGCGTCACGCCTGCCGAATGGCCTGACGCTCAGGCATACCGGCCGCAAACTGCCGAGCCTGCCGCACATCCGCATGACCATGGAAGACATCAATGCCGCCGGTGGTGCGGTCGAGATGACCCAACGCGGCGAATGGACGGTCGAACCACGTGCATTGACGATGGCCCAGGAAATCACCGTCGAGCCGGACCTGTCGAACGCCGCGCCGTTCCTGGGCGCCGCCCTGATCGCATCAGGGTCGGTGAGCGTGCCGAACTGGCCGGCGCACACCACACAGCCCGGCGGGCTGTTGCCGGCGATCCTGCACCGGTTCGGCGCCGACGTCACACTTGACGGCACTTCGTTCAACGAGCTCGCTGATTGTGAGGAATTCGACGACCGCTACTGTGGCACGCTGACGGTGCGTTCCGATGGAGCCATTCGGGCATTGGGCGAACTCGACCTGTCCGCCGCGGGGGAGATCGCACCGAGCATCGCAGCCATCGCTGTGTTCGCGGACGGTCCATCGGCCCTCACCGGCATCGGGCATCTGCGCGGGCATGAGACCAACCGTCTGGAGGCGCTCGTGCGTGAGATCGAGCGTGTGGGCGCGCATGCGCATGAACTCGCCGATGGCATCGCGATCGAACCGGCTGCGGAAGGCCAGTTGCATGGCGCGGTCATGGCATCCTATGCGGATCACCGCATGGCCACATTTGCGGCGATGCTGGGCCTGCGCATCGCGGACATCTCGATTGAGGATGTGCAGACGACACGCAAGACGATCCCTGATTTCACCGGCCTGTGGACCGCTATGCTGGCACAGCATGAGTAAACCGTTATGGTGCAGTCTATGCGGTAGGGAATACCACAGGAAAACAGTTGTGAACGTTTTGTCAATATATGTGGTTTTGGCATCGTTCGGATGCTACGCTATGGCAGAATAAATTCCTGTGGGGGGAACACGAAAGAGGCCAGCCGGATTCGGCTGGCCTCTTTTCATCGTTCAGTGAGACGGATGGCGCAGATCGCTCAGGCGATCTTGTTGCCGTAGGTGTCTTCGCCCTTTTCGGCGATCGCGGCGGAACGCTGTGCGATTGCAAGCTCTTCGTTCGTCGGGACAACGGCGATGATCACCGAGGAATCCGGCGTGGAGATGATGCGCGGTTCCTTGGAACGGGTGTCGTTCTTCTCCATGTCGAGCTTGACGCCGAACGGGGCGAGCTTCTCGCAGACCATGCGGCGCACGATCTCGTCGTTTTCGCCGACGCCAGCGGTGAACGTGATGACATCGAGACCACCGAGCTGGGCGGTGTAGGCGCCAATATAGCTCACGATGCGGTGCACGTAGACGTCGAGCGCGAGCTTGGCGTTCTCGTCGCCTTCGGCGATGAGGCGATGGACTTCGCGCATGTCGCCGAAGCCGGTCATGCCCATCATGCCGGACTTCTTGTTGAAGAGGTCATCGAGCTCATCCACATCCATGTGCGCATTGCGGATCAGATGGAAGACAGCGGCCGGATCGATGTCGCCGGTGCGGCTGCCCATGACCAGGCCCTCGAGCGGGGTCAGGCCCATCGAGGTTTCAATCGGCTTGCCGTCGATTTCGGCGGAAGCGGAGGCGCCGTTGCCGATGTGCAGCACAATCTGCTTGAGGCCTTCAGCGGGCTTGCCAATGACCTCGGGGACCTTCGAGGAGACGTACCAGTGCGAGGTGCCGTGGGCGCCGTAACGGCGGATCTTATACTTCTCGGCGACTTCACGGTTGAGCGCGTAGGTGCTGGCGGCCTTCGGCAGCTGCTGGAAGAAGGAGGAATCGAACACGAAGATCTGCGGTACATCCGGCAGCAGTTCGCGCATGACCTCGGCGCCCTTGGCCTCAGGGCCGTTGTGCAGGGGAGCGAGCACCGCGAGGTCCTCGACCTGCTTGATCGTCTCGTCGGTCACGAGGGCCGGGTCGGGGAAGGTGCTTCCGCCCTGGACCACGCGATGGCCGACGGCCACGATGCCGGCGCTTTCGAGGCTCGGACCGTATTCCTCAAAGAAACCGAGCACGCGCTTGAGGCCCTGCTCGTGGTTGTCGATGCGCTCTTCGAGCTCGTGCTTTTCGCCGTTGTATTCGTACTTGTAGTGGCCGTCGATCGGCTCGCCGATTTTCTCAACGAGACCCGAGGCAATACCTTCGCCGGTTTCAAGGTCGACAAGCTGGTACTTGATCGAGCTGGAGCCGGAATTGATAACAAGGACGGTTTTTGCCATTCTGGGCATCCTCCATTGGTGTTTTGTGTTCACCGCTGTTGCGGCTTTCCAGAAGTACAGGGTACTCGCCGTTTGCTACAAAAAGATGACGGACGACACAATGCGGGCGTTGTGGTTCCACTCCATGGGGTAGTGGAACCACAACGCCCGCATCGTGTTCATGGTTGTGCGGCGTGCCTCAGTCGTTCTGCTGGGCCTCGATGGCGGTGAGCGCGATTGTGTTGATGATGTCCTGCACCAGCGCGCCACGGCTCAGGTCGTTCACCGGCTTGTTGAGTCCTTGCAGGATCGGGCCGATGGCCACGGCGCCGGAGGAGCGCTGCACGGCCTTGTAGCAAATGTTGCCCGAATCGAGGTCGGGGAACACGAACACAGAGACACGGCCGGCGACGGGATCGCCGGGTGCCTTGACCTTGGCCACATCCGGCGACCATGCGGCATCGAACTGGATCGGGCCCACAAGCGCCAGGTCCGGGTTCTTCTCACGCACGATCGACGTGGCTTGGACGACCAGATCGACATCCGGGCCCTTGCCGGAGCCGAGAGTGGAGTAGGAGAGCATGCCCACACGCGGTTCGATCGAGAACGCCTTGGCGGTCTGGGCGGACTGCACCGCGATGTCAGCGAGCTGCTCCGGATCGGGATCGAGGTTGATGGCACAGTCGGCGAACACGGACACATGGTCTTTGAGGCACATGAGGAACGCACCGGAGACGGACTTCGTACCGGGCTTCATCTTGATGAGCTGCAGGGCCGGACGCACCGTGTTGGCGGTCGAGCTGATGGCGCCGGAGACAAGGCCGTCGGCCTGTCCGAGCACCACGAGCATCGTGCCGAAGTAATTCGGGTCGCGCAAGGTCTTGCGGGCCACATCAGGGGTCATGCCCTTCTTGGCGCGCAACTCGCACAGTTTGTCAATCATCTCAGTGAGCAGCTGCTCATCCTCCATCGACTGGAAGCGTGCTTTGTCGAGCGACTTGAGGCCCAGTCTCTTGCCACGCTCAAGGATCTCGTCGCGCTCGCCGATGATCACGATGTCGACCACATTCGATTCGAGCAGATAGTTCGCGGCGGTGATGATGCGGTCGTCGGCACCTTCGGGCAGCACGATCGTCTTGCGGTTCTTCTTGGCGCGCGCGAGGATGTCGTATTGGAAGGCGTACGGCGTGGTCGGCGGCACGAAGGGGGAGTCCAGTGTGCGCAGCAGTTCATCTGCGGGCACATGCGCGGCAAAGGAGCCAATGGCGTCGTCGGGAGTGGCGTTCTCTTCGAGGTCGAGGAACGGCACTGTCCAGACGGGCACGTCATAATCATTGAAATAGGTGCGCAGCGAAGTGCACTGGTTCTCGTCGCAGCCAGTGATGAACACACCGATGACCTTGGTGCCGGCGTCGACGATGACCTCGGTGCATGCCTCGATCGTCTCATGCACTTGCTGTGGGGTGCGGTGCAGTGTGCAGACGGTCAGCAATACCGGTGCCTGCAGATCGGCGGAGACGTCGGCGTTGAAGCTGAATCGTTCCGGGTCGCCGACGTCATTGCGGTCGCTGCCGACGATCACGCGCACCGCGGGATTGAGCTGGGCGTTCGTGTCGATGAATTTGCTGACGATCTGCGCGCGGGCGCTCTGCTTGTTGATGCGTGCATCGCGCAAGGTGACGCCGATGGCCTGCTCGCGGGTCTGATGCGCGTTCGCATAGTCGAGCAGCGTGTCGGTGAAGGTCTCCTTACACGAGACGGCGGGGCGGAACACACTCGTGACATTGGTCTTGGCGAGCAGGGCAACGAGACCGAGCGCGACTACGTTGCGTCCATTGCCGGGCTCGGGGCTGATGATGCTCACATTCTTGAGGCTCACAATGACTCCTTATGATGCATGCTACGTTGCGTGCATGCGAGGTGGTGCATGGCTGCGCGTGCGGGGGAAAGGCACGCACTCTTCCATTGTACGCATTGGTGGTCATGTGGCAATTCACCCGGTCACGGGTCGCACCTGTGACCGGGAACGCATGCTCAGATGATATGAAAAAGGCGTGTGGAAACGAATTTCCACACGCCCTGGTTCCCTGTATGCTGATTACCGGGAAGCGTTAACCCTTAGGCTCACTCGTTGTCGCCAGCGGTCGCCGCGGTCGCGGAGAGCATCTGCGTCTCGTCGACCTTGACGTCCGGGTACACCCAGTCGGTGAACTCCGGAATGTCGTAGCCGTTGTCGACCGCGAACTGGAACGCCTTCTTGCGGAACTCGTTGAGCTCGTTGATCTTGTCGGCGTACTTGTCGGCGTCGATCAGCTCGAGGGCCTGGGCTTCGAGCGCGTAGCGATCCATGTCGTTGACGCGGACCATGTCGAACGGCGTGGTCGTGGAGCCCTGCTCCTTGTAGCCGATGACGTGGAAGTTGTCGTGGTTCGGGCGGTCGTAGATGAGGCCGCGGACGTCCTGCGCATAGGAGTGGTACGCGAACAGGACCGGCTTGTCGGCGGTGAAGAGCTCGGCGAAGTCCTCGTTGGACATGGCTTCGTCGTTGTTCTCCGGGGACTGCAGCTTCAGGAGGTCAACGACGTTGACGACCTTGAACTTGATGCCTTCCTTGTTCAGGGCGTCGGAAGCGGCCATGATCTCCTGCGTCGGAACGTCGCCGGCGGCGGCGAGGACGATCTGGACCTCGTCGTTGCTCTTGGCGTTCGAAGCCCACTTCCACTCGGCGGCGCCGGCCTCGAGCTCGGCGCGAGCCTCGTCGAGGGTGATCCACGTCGGAGCCGGCTGCTTGCCGGAGAAGATCGCGTTGATCTTGTTGGTCGACTTGAAGCACTTCTCGGCGATCGCGAGCAGCATGTTGGCGTCGGTCGCGAAGTAGATGTTCGTCACGTGGTCGTTGTTGAACGTCTTGTTGATCAGGACCGAGGTGACACCCGGGTCCTGATGCGAGAAGCCGTTGTGGTCCTGACGCCACACGTGCGACGAGATCAGCAGGTTGACCGACGAGATCGGCTTGCGCCACGGGATTTCGCGGACGGTCGCCTCAAGCCACTTCGCATGCTGGTTGAGCATCGAATCGATGACGTGAGCGAAGGATTCGTAGGTGCTCCACATGCCATGGCGGCCGGTGAGGATGTAGCCCTCGAGCCAGCCTTCGCACTGATGCTCGGAGAGCTGCTCGACGACCTGGCCGGTGACGGCCATGTTCTCGTCGACGAGGGCCGACAGATAGCCGTTGTCCCACTGCTTCTTCGTGACCTCGTAGGTCGCGTTCAGTCGGTTGGAAGCGGTCTCGTCCGGTCCGAAGATGCGGAACGAATCCGGGTTGTTCTTGATGATGTCGCGGCTGTACGCGCCCAGCGAGCGCGGAGCCTCGACCTGGCCCCAGCCATGGCCGTACTCCTTGACGCCGGTGACCTCGTACTGGTCGAGCTCAGGGAGCTTCAGATCCTCACGGATACGGCCGCCGTTGGCGTTCGGGTTGGCGCCGATGCGCAGCTCGCCCTTCGGCATGAACTCGGTGACGTCATCCTTGATGGAGCCGTCGGCGTTGAAGAGCTCTTCCGGCTTGTAGGATTCCATCCAGCCCTTGAGGACTTCGAAGTGCTCTTCGGTGTCGCGGGCGGAAGCCAGCGGGACCTGGTGTGCACGCCAGGAGCCTTCGGTCTTCTTGCCGTCGATGAACTTCGGGCAGGTCCAGCCCTTCGGGGTGCGGAAGATGAGCATCGGGTAGAACGGACGCGTCATGTCGTCGGTCTGGGCCGCGGCCTTGATGTCGCAGATCTCGTCGAAGATCGTCTCGAACAGCTCGGCGAAACGACGGTGGATCGACATGTGATCCTCGTTGTCGAAGCCGGCGACGAACTCGTACGGGTGGTAGCCCATGCCGCGGAAGAAGTCATGCAGCTCTTCGTCGGAGATACGGGCGAGGATGGTCGGGTTGGCGATCTTGTAGCCGTTGAGGTGCAGGATCGGCAGCACGATGCCGTCGGTGCGCGGGTTGACGAGCTTGTTGGACTGCCAGCCGGTGGCGAGCGGGCCGGTCTCGGCCTCGCCGTCGCCGATGATGCACGGCACGAACAGGCTCGGGTTGTTCATCACGGCACCGTACGCGTGGGAGAGCGCGTAGCCAAGCTCGCCACCTTCGTGGATCGAGCCCGGGGTCTCCGGGGCGAAGTGCGACGGGATGCCGCCCGGGTAGGAGAACTGGCGGAAGAACTTCTGCAGGCCAGCTTCGTCCTTGGTGATGTTCGGGTAGTACTCGGTGTACGTGCCATCAACGTAAGACTGGGCGGTGCCAGCCGGGCCGCCGTGGCCCGGGCCCATGATGAACACGGTGTTCTGCTGGTGGTCAGCGATGAGGCGGTTGATGTGGGCGAGAAGGAAGTTCAGGCCCGGGGTGGTGCCCCAGTGGCCGACCAAGCGGTGCTTCACGTCGTCGCGGGTGAAGGGTTCCTTCATCAGCGGGTTGCTACGCAGATAGATCTGGCCGATGGACATGTAGTTGGTGACGCGCCAATACTTGTCCATGCCTTCGATGGCTTCTTCGGAAACCGGACGATCCAGCTTCTGCCACGGGGTGCCAATAACAGGATTTGTCATGTGTACTCCTGTACTCCTGCACAATATGTGCGATTGTTTGTTCCAATGTGGCCACGGGATCCGCATGTCCTCCCACTGGGGAGGAACCCCGTGTCCAATCGAGAATCATGTTACGTGTACTCTCTGACTTTTTGCTTCTTTTTGGGCATGTGTGTGCGTAAATGTGATATTTCTTACCTCTTTTGCAAGCTTTATCAGTTGAATTGTGCATTCCGGAATTACCTCTCAACCCTCGTGGAACGCTGCAATAGCAATGATTGCAAGCGTATGTGCATGGTTGATCCCGTTCGATTGGACACAATGCACGGCGGCGTGTTGCAGTAAACCGCACATTGCGAGGAATCAGGCGTCGCAGTAGCCCTGCAATCCGATGCCGGTCCTGTATGGGCCGGCTTGTCTACTTGCATGCCCACAATGGAGTATGTCAATTACACGCCACAACATACCTATGTATTAAGGGGTTCAACTTATGGCACAAGGGCCTGTACTCGTCGTTGATTTCGGCGCCCAATACGCGCAATTGATTGCCCGTCGCGTGCGTGAGGCCAACGTCTATTCGGAGTTGGTGCCACATTCCATGCCGGTCGAGGAGATGCTCGCCAAGGACCCGCAGGCAATCATTCTTTCCGGTGGTCCCGCCTCGGTGTTCGAGCCCGGCGCCCCGTCCATCGACAAGAAGGTGTTCGAGTCCGGTGTGCCGGTGCTCGGCATCTGCTATGGATTCCAAGTGATGGCGCATGAACTCGGCGGTGATGTGGACAAGGCCGCACTGGGTGAATACGGCAAGACCGAAACGGTCATCGACGATCCCGACGGCATCCTTGCCGGCTCGCCATCGGAGCAAACCACATGGATGAGCCACGGTGTGGCTGTCAAGGAAGCCCCCGAGGGCTTCGAGGTGCTCGCACACACCGAGGGTGCGCCGGTGGCCGCGATGCAGGACTCGCTGCGCAAGCTCTACGGCGTGCAGTGGCATCCAGAGGTCAAGCACACCCCGAGGGGCCAGGCGCTCATCGAACGCTTCCTGCATGATTGTGCTGGCATCGGCCGTGACTGGGACGCCGCGAACATCATCGACGATCAGGTCAAGAAGATCCGCGAGCGGGTCGGCGACGCGCAGGTCATCTGCGGCCTGTCGGGCGGTGTCGATTCCGCCGTCGCCGCGGCTCTCGTACACCGTGCGATCGGCGACCAGCTCACCTGCGTGTTCGTCGACCACGGCCTGCTGCGCAAGGGCGAGGCGGAACAGGTCAAGCACGATTTCGTGGCGGCCACCGGCATCAAGCTCATCGCGGTCGACGCCTCCGAGGACTTCCTGAATGCGCTCAAGGGAGTGTCCGATCCCGAAACCAAGCGAAAGATCATCGGTGAGAAGTTCATCCGCACGTTTGAGAAAGCACAGCGTCAGGTCATCGAGGACGCAGGCAGCGAAGGCAAGGAAGTGAAGTTCCTTGTGCAGGGCACGCTATACCCCGACGTCGTCGAATCCGGTGGCGGTGACGGTGCGGCGAACATCAAGTCGCACCACAATGTGGGCGGCCTGCCTGACGACCTCAAGTTCGAACTGATCGAGCCGCTGCGCTCGCTGTTCAAGGATGAGGTGCGCGCGATCGGCACCGAGCTCGGCCTGCCGGACGAGATCGTCTGGCGCCAGCCGTTCCCGGGCCCGGGCCTCGGCATCCGCATCATCGGCGATATCACGAAGGAACGACTCGACATTCTGCGCGACGCCGACGCGATCGCCCGTGAGGAACTGTCGAAGGCCGGTCTGGACCGCGACATCTGGCAGTGCCCGGTCGTGCTGCTCGCCGACGTGCACTCCGTGGGTGTGCAGGGCGACGAACGCACGTACGGCATGCCGATCGTGCTGCGTCCCGTGAGTTCCGAGGACGCGATGACGGCCGACTGGTCGCGCGTGCCGTACGACGTGCTCGCGACGATCTCGACGCGCATCACGAACGAATGCCGCCAGATCAACCGTGTCGTGCTCGACTGCACGTCGAAGCCTCCGGCGACGATTGAGTGGGAGTGAGTGCGACGCTCCGGTCTGGGAACACTTCTGAGTTGCCCCTCCATCGAGCATGATTGGGTCCATGCCATGGGAGAACGCATGAACTGCCGTCCTTATGGATTGTGCTCCGCATGACGAGGCCTGCCGAAGTACGTTCGGCAGGCCTTTCTTTTTGGATGAATGCGCACTGTGACAGGCACCGTCTGGAACGGGAATTATATATTCGTCGACGGCTTGGTGCGGTTGGTTGCCGGTGCTTCATCGGAGGAGGCATGGCGTTCCAGAAGTGAGAACAGCACGGTGCAGCATACCGCGAAGAGCACACCAATCATGTTGTCGTAGATCCGCAACGTCACAGATCCGGAGACGCCGTAGACGCTCTCGGCAAGCAGGAGGGCGCCGAAACAATTGAGGGCGTTGTTTACCATGTACTTGTTGGAGAATCCCATACAGATGCCTGCGATGGGGCCGAACAGGATGCGGGACCCGGCCGGTACCACAAGCGAGAATCCGGCATATAGCAATGATCCCACGACAACTCCGCCTATGCGCTGCAGCGCTCGCATTGGCAGGCTCGTTCCCGCTTCGCCGAAGGGGAGAAGCACCGACATGCAGGCATAGCCCACCCATACGCCTCGGGGCAGTCCTGCCAGTTCCCCGATGAGCAAAGCCATGGCCACCCCTGCGGACAGTCTGATCTGCCAGAGTCCCTTTGCGCTGGATACGCTGAATGCAGCCAGCATGTCATGCAAACGAACATTCTGGAACTTCCCGTGGTGCTTGTGCAGGAGCACGGCGCTGCATGCCAGCCACAGCAGCAACGCCAACACACACCGGCTTGCGAGCGCTTCCCCATTCACAGGCGTCTGGCTCACGAACAGGTATCCGAACACATAGAGCCCGGCGTTGCCCATCAGTGGCTCGTCGGCAACGAGTACCAGGATGACGGTGATGAGCAGGAAGTTCACCATCAGACAGGGGACTGGCGGCCATGCCTGGGCCGCCAGTCCCCCACACACCATGGCCGCTAAGACGAACGCCAAGGCGATGACACTGTCCGCGGCGCGGTATCCATAAGGAACATGCTTGATGCCGAGCAGGATGCAGAATCCCGCCACGGCCAGCCCGGAGTTATCGGGGCCGAACACCGCCGACAAACCGCCGATGAACACGACGGCGAAGGAGACGAGCAGGATGCTCCTGATTGACATGGCGAAGAAGAGACGAGCCTTTGTTCGCGGTTCCGTGGTCGCCTTCACTTTCGCCCATAGCCCATGGGCATCCATCTGAAGAAGCTGATAGAAGGATGGTTCGTTGATGGCGCATCTCCTGTTCCGGGTGATTTTTTTAGCTTCATGATAGCAGCCGCATGCCGCCTGCATGGACCGGGATGGACAAAAGGCCATGGCATAGTAGGGGATATGAGACGCGTACTTGTCATCGGATGCCCCGGTGCGGGCAAAAGCACGTTCGCGCGCCGGCTGCGCGATGCGACCGGATTGCCGCTGTACTATCTGGACATGCTGTGGCATAAGCCAAACCGCACGACCATCACGCGTGAGGAATTCGACATACGTCTGCAGATGATCCTCGAGCAGGACGAGTGGATCATCGACGGCAATTTCGCCCGGACGTTGCCGATGCGACTTGCATATTGCGACACTGTGTTCTTCCTTGATTTCCCCACCGGTGTGTGCCTTGAGGGCGTCGAGCGGCGTATTGGCATAAAGCATGAGGATATGCCGTGGGTTGAGCATGAATTCGATGAGGAGTTCCGGCGGTACATCATCGGCTTTCCCACCCGGCGGCGTCCGCAGATGATCGCCGCACTGGACGAGGCCGCTGCGCATCACGATGTGCGCATCCGTACATTCACGTCGCGGGAGGAGTTGACGCAAACGCTTGCCGACATTCCAAGCGGTTTTGAAACGGGAGACGGGAAAGAGCATGGCTGGCGCGTCCATCATGTTGCCTCTATGCGGCATACTGGGCGTCATTACGAATGAACCGGGAGGGGAAACGGAAGATGCGGGAGGCCGAAGGGAAAGGGATGGGAGCACAGCGCGCCTGTACGATGAAGGAAGATGGCTACTGGAGAATCCTAGATGGGTTGGCCGCCACATCGACGATCGTGATTGATAGGCCGAAAGGGACAAGCCATCCGCGATACCCCGACTCCATCTATCCGGTTGATTAGGGGTATCTGCGCGATACGGCGTCGATGGACGGAAGCGGGATCGATGTCTGAGTGGGAACAGGCTTGTGCGGCATCGATGCGATCATCTGTGTGGCGGAACTGGTGAAAGGGGATTCAGAGATCAAGATTCTGATCGATTGCACCAAGGAAGAGAAGCGGCTCATCTTCGGCGTGCACAATGAGACGGAGAATATGAAAGGCGTTCTTGTTCGTAGGAAGCCGCCACGGTCATAAGATGGCATGGACGCGCCGTTGCGTGATGCGATAATATGGGCGGTCATACAGAAGGCGGGCATGATGATGAAGGAGACGGGGCATGACGGATATCAGGGAAGCACACGAAGGGGACCTTGACGCATTGCTCGAGCTGTACCTCGACCTGCATGAACAGTCGATTCCAGAACACGACGGGCGTCTGCGCGACACGTGGGTGCGCATCCTCGCCGATCCCGACCATCATCTCATCGTATGCGAGCACGATGGGGACATCGTCTCCTCATGCGTATGCGTCATCATTCCGAATCTGACGCGTGGCGTGCGGCCGTATGCGTTCGTCGAGAACGTCGTGACACGCGCCGATGCGCGTGGTCGCAGCTATGCGACCGCATGCCTCAACCATGCGAAAGCGCTCGCACAACAGGCCGGCTGCTACAAGATGATGCTGCTCACCGGCTCCCATGATCCGAAGACCCTCGATTTCTACCGTCATGCCGGCTACAACAGCACCGACAAGACCGCGTTCATCCAGTGGCTGTAGTGCGCGGCCGTGTCACGGTATCGCATCTACCACCGTCGATATCCGTTTGGCATCGCTCAACGGCGCGATGATGTGGCTGTCAACCGGAAGTGAACGTAGGATGCGCAGCTCCCGCTCTCTGCGCTCTTCAAGGCACGCGATGTACCCTTCGTATCCGCGCAACCCATGCGCTTCACCGTACCCTTGTGCCGCGTGGTAGTCGATGACGGCATTGAGCCAACCATCGCCGCGTTCGTCGAGGACACCATCAATAGCCGACTTCGCGTCCGGTTCGTCGATGTAGATGATGACGGGATGCAGCGGCGCGATGATCGCCGTGATTTCACCGATATACCGTCGTGACTCATCCTCGTTCATGCCGAACCGCATCATCGTCTCACACATCGGGTTCTGCAACAGGACGCAATTGAATACATAGGTCGTATCAGGTTCGGTGTGGGCCGCGAATGCGCGCCACGTATCGAGTATCGTGGCGCGTTCGCTCGCGAAATCAGGGAAGTCGTAGTCGCCGACGTCGGCGGGGTGGTCCGCGGCTCCTTCGTCGACGCAGACGACGTTCCTTCCGTGAGCTTCCAATTCGGCGGCGACCATCGCGGCCGTCGTGCTTTTCCCGCTGCCTGGCAGCCCCTCGACGATGATCAGACGCGTGTGTATCTCATGTGCGCTCATGATGTCATGGTACAGCGATGGATATGTGGTGTGTGCAGACATCCACGAATATACGTTGATATAATCGAATACAAGGTGATATATGGTGATATATCGAAATGAAATAACATACGACTCGGTCGAGAGTATGTTGTTGTCTTTCATGAATTCATGATGGTCCTGAGGGAATCGTTGTTTTGAGTCCAAGGATGGTCGATGCACTCAGGCGCGCGTCGCCGGCGCGTGTCGAACCATATGAGACCGGCGAATGATATGCTGCGTGCCGTTTTATGCTTCAGCGGGTGTCGGTGATGGGCGGTCATGGAACTTCCGCACCTTTGCGATGACCACACGGGGGATTCCGGAATATAAAGCAATGCATGCCGATATAGATCGCTATTCGATAATATAGGGTGACATTACCCATGAAGCGATATGCAATGAGGGCAAGCAGAGATGCTTCGATGCCCCGGAGAACAGTTGGGCGTCCGAAGCAGACGGCTGACGAGGCGGGAGGCAACGATGGGTTTGGATGCAAGGGTGCGATGTCGATGCTTTGAGGATGGCAGATTGAAGCCGGGGCCAGTGCCGGTGACCGACTTGTACATCGATGAGGACGGATATCTGGCGTCCCGCACGCTTGACACTGCTTCGATACGATACGATTGGCGTCGTTATCACGCACGGTACGGAAAGCTGGATGAGGAGTTCACCCTGTGGTTGGAGGATTGTTGCGAACATGAGAATGGTGAGTATTGCTCCGAATGGATTGGCACGTGGGGCATGTATGGGGTGTTTCAGGATGCGGTTGAAGAAGCTGGTGGCAAGGAAGTCCTTCCGCTACTTGGTCATATGCTCCCTACAGCGAATGGTGGCCAGTATCCCGTAGAGAAAACCGAGGCAACATTGGTCGAGGTCGAACAGTTCATTCGGATCACACGCGATGAATGTGCACGTGGCATGGCTTACTCCTTGCAGCGGCTACTGCTCGCATCCTTGGAAACCCGCAATCCCATACTATGGTGCTGAATCATGACAAATCCCAATATTCTTCCTGATGATACGTCATTGCGCATTCCTCCCATGGGATTCGATGATGAAAACGAACTCAACGGCCAGACCGCGTATAACCGAACCATAGTGGAGGGCTCTGCACGCTGCGGTTGCTTTCACTGCGGTGGCATATTCGCGGGGAATGAAGTATCTCAATGGCTGCAGGAAGGCGACGGGGAGGACGACACTGCATTGTGCCCGTATTGTGGCGTCGATGCAGTGATTGTGGGCAATGAACGATATCCGGTATGCATGATGGTGCTGAGCGGACTGTATATGCATTGGTTTGACCAAGAATACAAGCAACGTCTCGAGGAGGCCACTGACATGCCCACATGTGGAGATTACGAGGATTATCTACGCAAAGGCATTCCTTTCCTGACCAATCACGACAGGAAAATCGCGGTGGTCGGGGAGATCGAACTGTTCCCATTGTCGGTATACGGCCGAGCGGAAGAACTGTGCAATGATGGCCATCCTCCACAACCAGTGGAATATGATGATAGGGACATCTACATGGGCGGCGTGGTGACCGTGCATGCGGGATTCGATGAACACCGGTATTATTACTGTGATTTCATCACCGGTGATGGCATCAAATTGCCTTACGATGCCTGGAGCGGGACACAACAGGGTTTGGTGCTGAATCTCAGCAGGCAATATGGTGATGCACTGCGCGGAATCATCACTGACGCATCGATGCATCACATGAGATTGTTCATTGATGCCGCTGCAGAGGAATGATCAGAGTCCACGCTCCATTTGCCATACGGCGAGCTCCGCATGGAGCTGCGCCTTGCGCCCATCCGAAGCAAACGACGCGTCGATCGAGTTGCCGGCGAGCGCCGCCAATTCCTCCATCGACATGCCGATGTCGGCGAGCGCGGCATAGTTCGCGGCGACATAACCGCCGAAATACGCGGGATCGTCCGAATTGACCGTGCACATGAGTCCTTCGTGCAGGAACTCAGGGATCGGATGCTTGCGCATATCGTGCACGACCTGCAGCCTGAGGTTCGACAACGGGCAGCAGGTGAGCGGGATCCCATCGCGCACGACGCGCTCGAGCAACTCATGGTCGTCCTGGATGTGGATGCCGTGGTCGATGCGCTCGGCATGCAGCAGATCGAGCGCATCGCGGATGTACGCCGCGGGCCCCTCTTCGCCGGCGTGCGCCACGCAATGCCAGCCAAATCGCCGCGCCCGCGCGAATTGCTCGACGAAACGGTCCGGCGGATAGCCCACTTCCGCTGAATCCAGGCCGATGCCGAGGATCTCGTCTTTCCGCGGCTGCGCCAGATCGAGGATCATGTCCGCTGAATCGATATCCATGTCGCGCACGATACTCAGAATGAGGCCACCGGTGATGCCGAAGCGCTCGCGGCCTATCATCATTCCCTCAAGCAGACCGTCGAGCACCGTGTTGAAATCCAAACCATTCGTGCACACATGCACCTGCGGATCGAAGAAGATCTCCGCGTGCTTGACCCCATCCGCGTTCGCCCGTGTGAGATAGGCGACCATGAGGTCCTTGAAGTCGTCCTTCGTCTTCAGCGTCTTCATCAACGCATAGTAGAGGTCGAGGAACGACTGCAGGTCTTCGAACTCGTATTGCGCGCGCAGTTCGTCGATGCTCGCCCACGGCAATGCGACACTGTTGCGTTTGGCGAACGCGAATGCCAGATCCGGTTCGAGTGTCCCTTCGATATGCAGGTGCAGTTCGCATTTCGGCATCGTCGCGAGCGCCTGTTCCATTGCCTCATCCACCATGGTTCCTCGTTTCCTGACAGCATTGGATACGGATTCCTTATTCTACCCGTTCCGGGCTCCGCGAGCATGGCACCGAAGGCTCATCCACGTTTCGTGAACGTGGTGAGAAACCTGAGCTTGTCCAATGTGACGCGCGGGCGCCACCAATCGCGGGCCTGCGCGAAGGCCTCCGGGTAATCGGTATGCCACTGCCAGCTGATGTCGAACCCGCCGTCCGGAGCCTGTCGTGCAGGCAGTGTCTCAAGCTCGGCCTGAATGAGCGGCATGAAGGATGCCACGAGGAACGGTGAGTCGGCACTGCGGAAGAACGTGGAGGGCATTGTCACGTATTCGGTGCTGTAGCGTGTGATGTCTCGGCAGACGGTGGCATCGATTGCGCGGATGATCGCGGTGCGCGACCGGTCGACGTCAATGATGCCTTCAATCTGTTCACGGTTGAGCAATTCCCACGCGAACATGAAGCAGGTGAGTTCGTCGCCGGAAGACGCACCGGACTGCTCCAACGTGTCGAACGCCTCGGCGAGCAGTGTCTCCCAAGGGCCTTCCGCATGCATGCAGACGAGGAACGCGGCCAACGAGACCGTGGGATTCCACCCGAAGATGCCATCGCCATGGCGTTCCCACCAGATGGCATGCGGATGGTCGATGTTGCCACTGACCGCGAAGCGCCAACGCATGGCGTGAGGGTCGAATTCCGTTCCCGACAGCAGATACTGCGCGATGCGCTTGGCGGTATCCGAATTGAGGTCGAGCGCTCCGGCGTAGTACAGCCGCACCAGCGCATCGTTCGTGGTGATCGGTGTGGAGTCGGGATTCCAATTGTCCGGTTCGAGGGCGTGCCCGAATCCACCGTCGGCATTCTGGAATGGAAGCAGCGCCTTGACCACTTCATTCGGGTCATCTTCGGCAAAGAAGACGCGGTATTGCGCGAGTTCAAGTGGACGGGCGTGCTGTTCGACGAAACGCGCGGCTGCCTCGCGCATCGGTTCCTGCTGCGATGCTGTGGATTCCATGCCCATAGGATACAGGGTGTGGCGGGAATGATCCATCGCACTATCCGAAACAGGGCTGTAATCGGCTCGTCACCGGCAGTATGCCGAACCCGGATAGGTTGGGACGCGGCTGTGACAATTCGAGCATGAGGAGGATGTGGATGAAACCCGTGATCGCCGTGATGCCGCTCGTCGACGACGAACGTGAAAGCCTGTGGATGCTGCCCGGGTATATGGATGCGCTGCGCGAAGCCGGCGCCGTGCCGTTCATGCCAGCATTGACGACGGAAGATGATGAGATACGGCAGATTTTCACGATGTGCGACGGGCTGCTGATGACAGGTGGCCATGACGTCGAGCCGCGGCAGTATGGGGAGGAGCCAAGGTTCGACAACGTCGTGCCGAACGCCGAGCGCGACACGATGGAACTCGCGTTGCTGCGCCTCGCGCTCGCGCACGACAAACCGGTGTTCGGCATATGCCGTGGTCTGCAGATCATGAACGTGGCGTGCGGCGGCACGTTGTACCAGGACCTGCCGAGTGAATTCGATTCCGGCGTCGACCATCATCAGCGACCTCCATACGACCGTCCCGTGCACGGTGTGCACATCGAAACAGGAACGCCACTGTTCGCTGAACTCGGCGTCGACGACCTCGCGGTCAACAGCTACCATCATCAGGCGATACGCGAGTTGGGGGAGGGGCTTACCGCGATGGCGGTGAGCGAGGACGGCCTCGTTGAAGCGATCGACAGGCCGGCGGCCACATACTTCCGTGCCGTGCAATGGCATCCCGAATTCCTCTACACAGTGGATGAGCCGAGCCGGCGACTGTTCCGTTCGTTCGTCACCGCCTGCACGCGGTGATGCGCAGAACCAAGCTACGGGCGTAGCGGCGTGTGCCGCGGCTAGCATGGAATCCGATGGGGCACACACAGGTACCGACGAATGGACAAACGGATATGACGGCTGGCACGGCGAAACACGAAACGATGCTGCAATGCTTCGAATGGTATCTGCCTGACGACCACGGGTTGTGGAATTGGATCGGGGCACACGCGGAGGACCTTGCCGCCGCCGGGTTCACGATGACATGGCTGCCGCCGGCGTACAAAGGCCAGGCGGGCGACGCGGACGTCGGCTACGGTGTCTACGACATGTACGATCTCGGCGAATTCGACGCGAAAGGCTCGGTGCCGACGAAATACGGGTCACGCGGCGACTACTTGGGCGCGATCCGCACATTGCGCGCGCACGGCCTGCGCGTCCTCGCCGACATCGTCTTCAACCACAGGATGGGCGCCGACGGTGAGGAACAGGTCACCGCGCACGTCGTCGACGTCGACGACCGCACCGTGAGCGACGACACGGCGATTGAACGTACGCTCGACACCGTCTACGGGTTTCCCGAACGCGACGGCGCGTATTCGACGTTCCGCTGGAACTGGCGTGACTTCACCGGCACCGACTACATCGCCAACAACGGCAGCACCGGCATCATGCGCTTCGACGGCAAACAATGGAGCAGCAATGTGAGCCAGGAACGCGGCAATTTCGACTACATCATGGGCGACGACGTCGATGTCAACGAACCCGAAGTCGTCAAGGAACTGACCGATTGGGGGATTTGGTACACCGAGACAACCGGCGTGGACGGCTTTAGGCTCGACGCCGTCAAAAGCATCGACGCGAAGTTCTTCCAGCCATGGCTCACGACGATGCGCGAGCATGGCAACCATCCCGATTTCGCGGTCGGTGAGTACTGGTCGGGCGATGTGGATGAACTGGCCGCATACCTGCATGATTGCGGCCATTGCATGACCCTGTTCGACGTCGCGCTCCACTTCCGCTTCGAACAGGCCTCGAACAACCCCGACGACTTCGATCTGCGCGGATTGAGCGGGGCGACATTGCTCGAGCGGGAGCCGGACTCTGCGTGCGTGTTCGTCGACAATCACGACACCCAGCCGGGGCAGGCGCTCGAATCATGGGTGCAGCCTTGGTTCAAACCGCTCGCCTACGCATACGTGCTGCTCCGCGACGCGCAATACCCATGCGTGTTCTTCGGCGACCTGTACGGCGTGCCGCACGACCGCATCCGGCCGATGCCGATGCTCAACGCGATGGTATGGATCCGCGCGCATCTTTTGGGCGACCGTGTCGAGGAACAGCCCGGCGACAGCGCCCATTCGCTGTGCTGGTGCGTTGCGGGTGAGCACCCCGTCTGTGTCGTGCTCAACACATCCGACACGCCGATCGAACGTGAGGTCACCAGCGAGGCGCTTGCCTCACGGACACTCGTCGACATCTGCCATGCGGGTGCCCCAGCGGAGATGGGCAAGGAAGGACACGGGACGCTGACATGCCCCGCAGGAACCTGCAGCATCTACATCGACGCCGCCGATGAACAGGAGATGCGCGATGCCATCGCATAAGGAGTCCTTGCAACGGATCGCCGTACACGGCGACTACTTCGGATACGACGGGCTCTCCCGGCGGCGCGCATGGCGCACCGCGAACGCCGTCGCGATCATCATCCTCGGATTCGCGATCGGGCATTTCCTCGCATTGTTGCCCGAACGCAACACCGCGGACGTGCAGGAGATCATCAAAGGACTCGACAAACTCGTCGGGCTCATGACGCACGAACTCGTCGAACTGCCCGAAGTGCAACGGCACCCCGAATCGTTCATCGTCGAAATCATCGGTGTGCTCATCGGCTACACGATCCTCAGGCACACGAAGGAAGATCTCCACGACTACCAGCGCACGTTCCGCAGGATCGAGCAGTTCTACACGCCAGACGAACGCAGGCGCGGATGGGTCGTGTGCGCGGCGTGCGCGTGCGCGGCGACCGCCATCATCGTCGGCATGCACGCCGTGCTGCTCACGCTCGGCACGGCATGGAGCCCCGACTGCACGGCGGGACTGTCGCAGACATCACTCGCAATCGGCTGGTGGCTGTACGTCTACGGATACATGTTCGCCGCGCGCACGAACCTGTTCCGCTACAACTTCCGCGCATTGGGCCGCGTCAACATCTACGAGCTCGGCGTCAACGAACCCGACGGGCGCCGCGCGACGCAGCTCGCTGAAAAACGGCTGTGCGACCTGTCCGAATCGCTCACGAGTTTCGCAGTTGCGTTCGGCGTCATCGGCGCGCTCGCGTTGTATTTCCTGCCGTCCGTGCGCACGACCTATTTCTGGGTGCCGTTGGTGGCCATGCTTGCCATCGTCATCGTCAGCAAGGAGCTCGTGCTGAAGTACGCGAAATCGAAGTATGAGCCCGACTTCGACTGACGTCGTTCAGGCCTGTGCGTATGCGCGCGCCGCGGATGAGACGGTCCGTGCCGGTGATGTCGCGTGATTCCTTTGCGTTGGTGTGACCTTGGATATGTGCTGTCCCGTATTGTATGGCGATTCGGTTGGGCAAAGGGAGTGGGTGTTGCCGGCGGCTGGCTCATCATCGGCACGCGCATTGTTCACGTAAAGAACAATGCGGTCGGCTGGTGGCCACGCCATACGCGTGTGGCCACCAGCCGACCGCATGGGGATGCGTCAGGTGCGCCTAGTCCTGCGGCTGTTCGCGTGGCATGGCGAGGAACCGCTCCTCGCCGGGCAGCACCAGATTGAGCACCACGGCCACCACGAACGCCACCGCGATGCAGTTGTGCGCGAAAATCGACTGGAACAGTGGCGGGAAGTGCACGAAGATCGCCGAGACCTGTGTGAAGCCGATGCCGATGGTCAGGGAAAGCGCGGCGATCGTGATGTTGCGCTGCGTGTACCCGGCGTCGGAGATCATCTGGAAGCCCGAGAGGATGATGTTGCCGAACATCATGATCGTGCAGCCGCCGAGCACCGCCTGCGGCATGGAGTTGAAGACCTCGGACACGGCCGGCACGAAGCTCGCGAGCACGAGCAGCAGGCCGCCCGAGAGGATCACTTTGCGGTTGACGACCTTGGTCATGGCCACCAGGCCGATGTTCTGGGCGAACGAGGTCAGCGGCAGGCAACCGAACAGGCCGGAGACCGACGAGATCAGGCCGTCGCCGGCGATGGCGCCAGCCGTCTCCTTCTTGGTGGGGGCACGGTCGAGGCCAACCTTGGTCAGTGCCGCGGTGTCGCCCAGCACTTCGACGGATGAGACGACGTAGAGCAGGCCGATCGAGATGATGGCACCCCAATCGAATTCCGGCTTAAAAGGCATGAACGTGGGCAGGCTCACCACTTGCAGGTGTGCGAATCCGCTGAAATCCACCTTGCCGAAGCACAGTGCCAGCAGGTAGCCCACCACTAGGCCGAACAGCACGGAAAGCTGCTTGGCCACACCTTTCATGAGCAGCTGGAACGCAAGGCATGCGACCAATGAGACCGTGCCGAGCGTGAGATTCTGCCAACTGCCGAAATCCGGTGCACCCGAGCCGCCGCCGAAGCTTTCGGCGCCCACGGAAAGCAGTGAGAAGCCAATCGACGTGACCACCACGGCGGACACCACTGGAGGTACGAACCGCGCCCAATATTGGGCCGTGAGCCCCAAGGCGACTTCGAGCAGGCCGCCGACGAGCACCGCGCCCACCACGGCCCCATAGCCTTGCTGGCCCACGATGGCGATCGCCGCGGCCACATAGGTGAACGAGATGCCGGTGACCATCGGCAGGCGCGATCCGATGCGCCATATGCCATAGAGCTGCAGGCAGGTGCCCAAGCCCGCCACCAGCAGGCCGGATTGGATGATGCGCGCGGAATCGGTGGCGCTCATGTGGCCTGCTGCAGCCACGAGGAAGATGGGGGCGAGATTGGCCACGAACATGGCGAGCACATGCTGCAACCCGAACGGTATGCCGCGCCAGAACGAGACGGGTGCGTCGAGCGACGAAAGCGTGGCGAATGAGACCTCACTGCGGTGCTGCTTCACCTTGGACTCCTCCTGTGCAGTCAGTGACGGAAGGTCACGGTGCCATTGTCGGCATCCATCGACTCGACGATGGCCAGCGAATCAAGGTCGAATCCCGCTTCGCGCAGACGGTCGCCGCCACCTTGGAAGCCCTTTTCGATGGCGATGCCGATGCCTTCCACCGTGGCGCCGGCATCCTCGCACAGCTCGATGAGCCCCTGAAGCGCCTTGCCGTTGGCAAGGAAGTCATCGATGATGAGCACATGGTCGTCCGCCGACAGGAATTTCTTGGCCACGATCACGGGGAACTCACGCTGCTTGGTGAACGACTACACCTGCGTCACGTACTGTTCACCGTCGAGGTTGATCGATTGCGCCTTCTTGGCGAACACGACCGGAACATTGTCGAAATGGCGTGCGGCCACGCATGCGATGCCGATGCCAGAAGCTTCGATGGTCAGGATCTTGGTGATTGGCTTGCCTTGGAAATGTTCGGCCCACGCCGCGCCCATGGCGTCGAACAGCGCCACGTCGCACTGATGGTTGAGGAAGGCGTCCACCTTGAGCACATTGCCCGGCTTGACCGTTCCCTGCTGCCTAATCCGTTCCTCAAGTTCCAGCATCTGCGTCCTTCCGTTTGGGAATGCGGCACCGATGGCGGCACAGGGTCTCCAGTGTGGTGCGCGTGTTGTTGGGTGATATGTCGCATCACTGTACGCCGTGCAACTGACCGCGGTGTGCAGCGCCGACGCGTGCCGCCGGGGCGTGACCAATCGGTGTGCTAGATATGGTAGCCGGCCTGTTCCCGGGGCCCATGGCTACGAAAGGAAGCGACGTGCAGCAAGATCCCGACGTCATCGCCCGACCACCAGAGGCGCTGATTGGCGATTTGAACCCACAGCAGGCCGAAGCGGTCCAATACCGCGGACCGGCCCTGCTCATCGGCGCGGGCGCGGGCTCCGGCAAGACGCGCGTGCTCACCCGTCGCATCGCCTGGATCCTCACACAGTTCGGCGCATGGCCGAGCCAAGTGCTTGCGATCACCTTCACCAACAAGGCGGCCGCGGAGATGCGCGAACGTCTCGAATCACTCATCGGGCCGGTCGCATCGCGCATGTGGGTCTCCACGTTCCATTCCGCGTGCGTGCGCATCCTGCGGCGCGACGGCGAGCGCATCGGCCTGAAATCCGGCTTCACCATCTACGACACCGCCGACTGCGAGCGCCTCATCAAGCTCATCGCCAATGATTTCAACTTCGATGTGAAGCGTTATACGCCCCGCTCGATCCTTGCGCGGATCTCGGATTACAAGAACAACCTGACGAGCGCGCGAGAGATGCTCGCCCAGTATGCGCCCGACTTCAAACCCGGGCAGCGCGGATACCGTGTGGGGCGCATCGGCAATCCGGAGGAGCTGTATGCGGTCGTCTATGCGGAATACCAGCATCGGCTCGCCGCCGCGAACGCCGTGGATTTCGACGACCTGATCGTACGCACGGTGGAGCTGCTGCGCGCCTGCCCAGACGTCGCGGAGTACTACCACCGCAAATTCCGCTACATCCTCGTGGACGAATATCAGGACACGAACCATGCGCAGTATGTGCTCATCCGTGAGCTCGCAGGCGTGGACGCCGGCGAACACGCGGACATGGGCGCCGTCGGCGCGGGGCGCGTGGGGCCGGCGTGGATCACCGTGGTGGGTGATTCCGACCAGTCCATCTACGCGTTCCGCGGAGCCGACATCCGCAACATTCAGGATTTCGAACAGGATTTTCCCAACGCGAAGACGATCATGCTCGAACAGAACTACCGTTCGACGCAGACGATCCTCGACGCGGCGAACGCGGTCATCGCGCACAACGAGGGGCGCAAGCCGAAGCGTCTGTGGACCGCGGCGGGCGCGGGGGAGCAGATCACCGCATACGCCGCGGACACCGCGCAGC
>ERZ808040.622-NODE-622-length-29296-cov-5.631062_pt1 | contig 29296 bp, 29 predicted proteins | sample MGYA00380191_ERZ808040 | MGnify/ENA primary metagenome ERZ808040 (study PRJEB31490, sample SAMN06133395) | mouse gut metagenome | isolation source: J6 | host: mice | place: China: Chengdu | collected 2015-05 ...
CGCGCGCACCGCGTGTCCGGTCGCTTCGTTCTGCTCACGGACCGGAAGATGCGCCTGATGGTAAAAATGGCGCAATGAAGTATCTCCCGGCTTTGGTGTGAATTTATGATCCGCCTCGCCGTCAAAATAATATGGCTGTCTGCCGCGCCCGTCAATAAAAAAGCGGCTTAGGTTTAAGTAGCGCTCCTCCCCGGTTGCGCGGTAAAGGCGCACCAGAGCCATCTCGGCAATCTCATGACCCGGATAGCCCTTGCATTTTCCCTCCTGCGGTCCGAAATAGGAGTCGATGTAATCTGCGTAGCGGCAGGCAGCTTTTAAAAGTTTATCTTTCCCGGTCGCCTCATAGTACGCCACCGCGCCTTCCGTTAAATGACCGAAACAATAAAGTTCGTGGTGGTCGCGCAGGTTTGAGAAAATCTTGCTCTGGTCGTTGATGATATAGAACGTGTCAAGGTAGCCGTTGTCAAGCTGTGCGGCGCACACCACGTCAATCGCGTCGTCGGCAAGCTTCTCCAGGGCGGCATCCGGGTGCTGGGTCAGGGAATATGCCACTGCCTCCACCCATTTGGTAAAATCTGTGTCCTGAAATAAAAATCCGTAAAAACGCTCCTCGCGGTTGTTGATATCCTCCGGTACGAGGTTGAAGATCGAGGTCGTCCAGATTGGCTGTTCGTAGGAAGCATCCGCTTTTTTTCGTGCGTTCAGGTCTGCGGCAAGTTTGTAATTTTTCATGCAGAAGCTTGGCGCAGCCCCCGGGACATTGTCGTTGAGTGCGTCCCACTGGTACGGGATGACTTCGGTGCGCACGAGCTCCATCTCTTTTTTCCAGAAATCGTCGGTTACTTTGATTGCCCGAAGGGAGAGCGGGTCACTGAATTTTTTTTGGTCCATGATAGTTTTTCCTTTCTTGATTTTTTGTCCTGCGGCGGATGTTTTTCCGGTGCCAATTCCGTTGGAAACCGAGTTTCGCCGCAAGGAGCCTTTGCTGCCTTTTACATTGCGGTTTTGTGGTGATTCGTTATTTTATAAATATATTATAAATAGAAAATCTGATAAATTCAAGAACAAGAAAGGAAGAATATGTGTAAAAAAGTTAGATGAAAGAAAAAACGTAAATATCGGGCGGTTTTAAAGATTGATTTCCATGAATGCTTTTGGTACAATTTAAATTGTAGAAAGTCAGGGAAATGCGGGTGTGGCGGGAAGTTATGGAAGTATGTTGCGGATGGAAGATGCGGTATGCGGGAAGAGGTAAGAAGATGACAAACGAGGATAAATTATATATTTTGATGCAGGAATTAAACCGCGCACAGAGAAAGGGGCTGATTACACGCGCAGCGATGGAGCGCGTGCTGGCACCGCTTGCCGGGATGAACGAAAAATGGCAGGATTCCTATGCGGAGGAGATGATTCCTGTGCTGCGCACGAGCGAGGATGAGGAGGAAGTGCTGGTGCGGATGCAGCTGTGTGTGCAGTTGATTTCCGAGAGTGCGGTGATGGAGGGCGGAGAAGGGAAGAAAACTGCTTCCGGGGCGGTTTCGCGGGAAGAGGAGGAAGATGGGGACAGGGCATACGGGAGCGATGGCAAGAATGTACGCGGGGGAGGCACACAGCCAAATATCCGCACGAAATCCGCGGCGCGCAAAAATGAGCCAAGTACACGGCCAAAAACCCGAGGGGAAGCCGGCAGGGATGCGCAGAACCATCCGGCGAAAGGCGGGAGGAGAACGAAAATCGTGCCGGAAGCGAATGAGGGAATGGCACAGCAGATGACCCGGAACATCAAAAAGCAGATGTTAAGGCAGGAGGACGACACCGGTATCTACCTGTACCGTTTTACGCTTCCAACTGACCGTGAGGAGGAGATGTATCTTGAACAGGCATGGCAGAACGGCGGGAAATTCGGCTATGTGGACAATGCCTATCCGTGCGGTATTTTTGACCGCAAGGAGCTCTCGCAGATCGTTTTTGACAAAATTACGATATTTTACGGCGGGAACGGATCCGGTAAAAGTACCCTGCTCAACCTGATCGCAGAACGCTTGAAACTCAACCGTGTCGCGCCGCATAATTCCGGGGAGATTTTTGACCGCTATCAGGGAGCGTGCGAATATGTGCTCGGCCATGATGAGGAAGGATTTGAATTAAGGATCCCATCCGGCAGCCGGATCATTACGAGCGACGACGTGTTCGATTATATGCTTGCGATGCGCACGCGCAACGAAGAGATTACGGAGGGGAAGCAGGAGGCGCGGGAAGAGTACGCGAAATTAAAATTCGGGGCGAGCGTGAAATTCAAAAGCATGGACGATTACGACACGATGCGCCAGCAGATTCTGGCGCGCTCGCGCTCCGTATCAAGGCGGCAGTTCATCCGTCGCACGGCAGGGCAGGAAGTGGAGCTTTTAAGTAACGGGGAGACAGCACTTGCCTATTTTGAGAAAAAGATCAAGAGCAAGACCCTATATTGTCTGGACGAGCCGGAAAACAGCCTTTCGCCCTCGATGCAGCTGGAATTGGTAAAACTTTTGGAAAAGCGGGCGGGAGAGGAGGAATGCCAGCTCATCATGGCGACGCACTCGCCGTTTTTGCTGGCGATGAAGGGGGCGAAAGTGTATAATCTGGATGCGTGCCCGGCACAGGTATGCCATTGGTGGGAGCTTGAGAATGTGCGCATTTATTATGAATTTTTTAAGGAACATGGGGCGCTGTTTTATTGAACGGGACGGAAAAATGGAGGGAAAACCAATCATTTTCAAAGCGTGCCCGCGCGCATAACCTTAAAAAAACAGTCCATACTATATCCGTCACAGTGGAGAAAAAATAGTTACAAGGTGGTAAACCGCCGCGGTGCCGCAGGCCGTCTTAGGATGCATGCAGGGGGATGGATATGGACTTGTTAAAGGACGAAAAAATAAAATCCGGGCTATGTTTTTTATTGGCAGCAGGGGCGGTCTATCTGGCATTCCGCTTTTTGCTGCCACTCGTTTTGCCCTTTGTGGCGGCAGGGCTTTTTGCAATGCTTTTGTATCCGGTCGTCCGGTTTTTGCACCGGAAATTCCGGCTTCCTATTTTCTTGGCGGGCTCGCTTGTGCTTCTTGTTTTCTTGTGCCTGCTCATGATGGTGATTTTTTATCTGGGGCAGATGCTCGTGACGCAGATGGTCTCATTTTTCCAGAACTTTGAGACGTATGAGCGCTATCTGGCCGAGCAGGTGGACGGGCTGTGTATTGGCTGTGACCGGCTGTTCCGTTTGGAGAAGGGCACGGTCATGGGGGTGCTCTCCGAGGCAATGGGCGTACTGATGGAGCGCATCCAGACCGATATCCTGCCCGCGCTCACTGCCAAGACATTGAAATTCGCGGCAGGAACGGCGGCAATCCTTGGAACGATCCTGATTGTGATCGTCTCGACCCTCATGGTATTAAAGGACATGGAGGAATACCGAAAAGATTACAGGCGGCTTTGTGAGTCGAAATATCTTGGCGGGCTTTTGGGCAGCTTAAAGGGCGGCGGGGCGGCATATCTGAAAACACAGCTTTTGCTTCTGGCAATGATCACGGCGGTTCTCTCTATGGGATTTTTTATCCTGCGCAATCCGTACGCGCTCCTGCTCGGTGTGGCGATCGCGGTATTTGATGCTTTCCCGGTGCTTGGGAGCGGGCTGATCCTGGTTCCCTGGGCGTTGATCCGGCTGTTTGCGGGAAGCTATGCACAGGCGATCATATTATTTTTGATGTTTTTGATTTGCCAGGTGCTGCGCGAGTTTTTGGAGCCGAAGCTTCTCGGGGGCAAGCTTGGCATCCGCCCGGTGACCATGATGCTTGCCATCTATGCGGGAGTGAAGCTGTTTGGGGTCGCAGGGGTGTTTTTGGGACCGATCGGGCTGCTTTTTGTGCGGGGGATCATGGAGCAGATGTAACAGGGTGCGGGGAAGACCCATTTTACATGAAAGCCGGGGAGAATGGATCCCCCGGGCTTATTCCCGCAGCTTTTGGCAGGACGCAACAATTTTTTTCGCTGCACGGGACGGCTTTATATTAACCTGTATGTCCCCTTCCCCAATTTTTTGACGGAGCCGGAAGCTTCCCTTTGGTTGAGGATTCTTTGAAGTTGCCTTGCGCTGCAATGGAGATGAAAAGCTGCCTGTTCGACCCCTTTTAACGTTTTATCGCTGCATTTATACTTCATGTAGGACATGACCCGCTCTGTAAGGGAAGCGGGGGCGGCATCAATGATCGTCATTGCCCCGATTTTAGAAGAAAGGCTGTTACAAATAAGCTGTAGAAATTTGTTGTTGGATAGCAATATTTCCCTGTGTTCTTCAATGGAAAATGAAATGCAGGTCAGGCTTTCGGCGGCTTCGGCATAGATGTTATTGTTTTTGGGGTAAAAGATGTCCATATCGCCCAGAAAGTAGTCTGTTGTTCCGCTTGACAATGAATAGCGTGTACCGTCATCACGGATAAAATAGATGCTGATAGAGCCTTCTTCTACGATTTGGAATAGTAGTTCGTTCTGGAACGGCGAGCTTACGAATTCGCCTTTTTCATATTTTATCAGATAATAATTTATATCCAATGATTCAAGCACGGCATGATATTTACTTTTATCAATTAAGCTTGCGATTTTCTTTTTATCGTATATTCTCTCCATAACCCTCCCCGAACAGGACATATGTCCTGTTTTTTTTAGTTATTGTATTATACAATAGAAAAAAGTTCAAGGGGAGGAAAAAATATGTCATCTGTTTTTGAAGAAAAGAACATTTCCAAAGCAATTATGAGGGTCGGATTACCTGCTATGTTGGGACAGCTTACAACGCTGATTTATAATCTTGCCGACACGTTTTTTGTTTCTTTGACAAAACAGCCCGCCATGATCGCTGCCGTGACGTTGTGTGCGCCGATATTGCTTATTATTATGTCGGTCGCCTGTGTTTTTGGAATGGGGGGCAGCAGTGTGATCGCCCGGTTGCTGGGGGAAGAAAAGAAAAAAGAATCGGGTACGGCAATGAATTTTTGTGTATATTCAATGGCAGCTGCGGGTGTTGTTATGCTTGTTTTGGGGCTGATATTGCTGCGGCCGTTGGCAAAAATATCCGGGGCGGATGCGGATAATATCGCTTATACCTGCGATTATCTGAAATGGATTTTTATAGGCTCTCCCTTTATTATGCTGGCAAATGGCTTTGTCCATTTGTTCCGCTCGGTTGGATTGGTCAAAGAAGGCACGATGGGGCTCGTACTTGGAAATGTGATCAATATGGTATTGGATTATGTTTTCATTGCCGTTTTGGGTTGGGGGACGGCAGGAGCCGCGCTTGCAACATCTTTGGGATTTATGTGCGCGGCAGTATATTATATTGGCTGCATGATCCGCGAAGGACACAGGGGGAATCAATTAGTACCGTTGGCACCCGGACATTTTTCGCCGAATGCAGCAATGGTCCGCAACATCATAAGTATTGGTATTCCCGGTGCGCTTATCACAGTTCTTATGAGTGTTTCAAATATTGTGCTGAATAATTATATTGGTATTTATGGGTCTGACGCGGTAGCTTCGTATGGAATCGCATATAAACTCGATATGGTTCCAATATTGCTGTCCGTGGGACTATCGCAGGGGGTTGCCCCTCTGGTGGGTTATTGCTATGGGAGAAATGAGAAAAAACGAATGTCGGGTTTCGTGAGGCATACGGTACTGTACGGAATTTTCATGGGATTGGTATTTGCTGTTATCTTTATACTTTTTGGAAGAGTGCTTGCCGCTATGTTTCTGGAAGATGATGCACTGGTCGAACAGACGGGATATTTCTTGAAGATTCTATGTCTGTCGGCTCCTATGCTTGGTGTCATCAATATGCTGACCAGTTATTTTCAGGCATTGGGTGTTATATGCTCTAAGTGACTTCTTAATCACGATTTTTTCTCATGGTTAGTGAAGTGACACTTAGAGCATTTTTCACGCAAGGAGGGCAACGCTATGCTGAAAACCAAAATAACACCCCTGTACGAGAGATTGAGCCGTGACGATGAATTAAACGGGGAATCCAACTCCATCAGCAATCAGAAATCCATGCTGGAGGACTACGCCAGACGCAACGGTTTTCCTAACCCGACCCACTTCACGGACGATGGGATTTCAGGAACCCGCTTTGACCGCCCCGGATTTAACGCCATGATGGAGGAAGTCGAGGCTGGCCGTGTGGAGGCAATCATCATCAAGGATATGAGCCGGTTAGGGCGAGACTATCTCAAAGTCGGTCAGATTATGGAGATTCTGCGGATTAAGGGTGTGCGGCTGATCGCTATCAATGACGGTGTGGACAGTATCAACGGCGATGATGATTTTACCCCGTTCCGCAATATCATGAATGAGTATTATGCCCGCGATACCAGCAAGAAAATTAAATCCGTGTTCAAGGCGAAAGGCATGAGCGGAAAGCACCTGACCGGCACCGTTATTTACGGCTATCTGTGGGACGAGAAGCGGGAATACTGGCTTGTGGACGAAGAAGCTGCCGCCGTTGTCAGGCAGATTTTCCGGCTGACAATGGAGGGCTTCGGCCCATATCAAATCTCACAGCTTTTGAAACAGCAGAAAGTGGAAATCCCGTCCGTCCACCTTGCCCGGTACGGCGAGGGTGTGAACAAAAATAAGACGGTCAAGGATATTTATGGCTGGGGATCGTCCACTATCGTCAATATTCTGAAAAAGCGCGAATACTTAGGCCACACCATCAATTTCAAGACCCGCAAGCACTTCAAGGACAAGAAAAGCCACTATGTTGACGAGAGCGAATGGACGATTTTTGAGAATACCCATGAAGCAATCATCGACCAGGAAACTTTTGATAATGTGCAGCGCATCCGGGGGAATGTGAAGCGATACCCGGACGGCTGGGGCGAAGCCGCTCCGCTGACCGGACTTCTCTACTGTGCCGACTGCGGCGCAAAGATGTATGTCCACCGTATGAACAACGGCAAGCGCATTTCGCAATATACCTGTGCCAATTACAGCAAGACGCCGGTGGGCGTCCTCTGCCCCACACAGCACCGTATCAACGAGAGCGCGGTTCTGAACCTTGTTTCTGATATGCTCCGGGCGATTGCCGATTACTCCAAGAACAACCGTACTGAATTTGTTCGGACGGTTCAGGAGACACAGGCAGCACAGCAGGCCAGCGACATTTCCAAGAAGAAAAAGCGGCTGGCCGCCGCGCAGAAACGCGCCGGGGAACTGGAAAAGCTGATGTGCCGGATTTATGAGGATAACGTGTTAGGCAAGCTGCCGGATGCCCGGTACGCCGCCCTTGACGCACAGTACGCGAAAGAACAGGGGGAGCTTGCCAGCGAGATCGCGGAGCTGGAAAAGGCAATCCGGGATTATGAGCAGACCCGGAAATCTGCAGAGAAGTTTATCGCGCTGATTGACAAATATGAGAATTTCGATACCCTGACGACAGCCATGCTCAATGAGTTTGTAGAGAAAATTCTTGTCCATGAGCGTGACCGGAAAGGCAGCGTTGAAACTACACAGGAGATCGAGATTTATTTCAACTTTGTCGGGAAATATGTTCCGCCCCACTTTGGGGAAGTCGATCTGACCCCGGAAGAATTAGAAACTCTGCGGAAGAAAGAGGAACGCAAGGACAGGCTTCATCAGAATTATTTGAAGCGGAAAGCCAGCGGCGCACAGAAACGGTACGAGGACAAGATCAAGGCGAAGAAAAAAGCGGAAATGGACGCTAAGAAAGCGGCTATCCGGGCCGAGGATATGGCAAAGGGCGTGTTTATTCCAGTGAGCCAGTTACCGAAGCAGGAACCGCAGAAAGCACCGGCGCAGACCCGCGCCGCCGTATGATAAAGGAGGATTTCACATGAAAGAACTGACCTATACCCGTGTTGGAGATTACTACATCCCGAATCTGAAGCTGGCAGAACAGCCGGACAAGCCCATCGGCAAGTACGGGCGTATGCGGCGGCGGTATTTGAAAGAATACCGCCCCGTCCTTTACAACAGCCTGTTACTCTCCGAGAAGCTCTATCCCCATCTGTTAGAGATTGACGAGGCTGCAAATGCGCGCATGGACATTCTCATGCCGCAGCTTATGAAAGCTGCAGGTGTGACCGAAGAACTAAAGATCGCCGATCAAATGAAATGGGTGGGATTGGTAAATGCTTGTAGGACACAGGCAGAAGAACTTGTTTTAACAGAATTGATTTGTTGCTAATTGAGAAATCCCAACACTATGTACGGTAGTGTTGGGATTTTTGCTGAATGCGAAAATCTTTATGGAATCTTCAAAATTGCCCGGTATGCTATCTGTAAACTCAAAGAAAGGACTTGATTACATGGATATGATTTTGAAAACAACTAACCTCTGCAAAAATTTCAAAGGGCAGATGGCGGTAAACAATGTGTCGCTGAACATCCGGCGCAATTCGGTTTATGGTCTGCTGGGACCGAATGGGGCTGGCAAATCTACAATCTTAAAAATGCTCACCGGCATTTTGCGTCCCACAGCGGGAAACGTTGAGTTTGATGGCCACCCGTGGAAACGGAACGATTTGGAGCATATCGGTGCTTTGATCGAGATGCCCCCACTTTATGAAAATCTGACGGCATACGAAAATCTCAAAGTCAGAACTACATTGCTAGGTCTGGACAATGCACGAATTAATGAGGTATTGCAAATTGTCCAGCTTACGGATACCGGCAAGAAACGGGCTGGACAGTTTTCTCTTGGCATGAAGCAGCGGCTTGGTATCGCTATTGCATTGCTGAACAGTCCCCAGCTTTTGATTCTGGATGAACCGACAAACGGACTTGATCCTTTGGGAATTGAGGAACTCCGTGAACTGATTCGTTCTTTTCCGTCTAACGGAATTACGGTCATTCTGTCAAGCCATATTCTGTCAGAAGTCCAGCAGATTGCAGATCATGTAGGTATCATAGCTGGCGGTGTCCTTGGATATGAGGGAGAGCTTCGCGCTGGTGAAGATTTGGAACATCTCTTTATGGATGTTATTCGCAGGAATGGAAAGGAGGGGTATTAAATGGAAATGAGATATATTCAGGCTGAGAATCTAAAACATAAGAGAACTTTCACAAAAACGCTGTTGGTTCTGGCTCCATTTGTAACAGCGCTTATGAACTTTTTTGCCCCTCTTTGGTTCCAGCTCAATTCTTATAACTGGTGGTATATACTGCTCTATCCCGGCTTTCTCACGCTTACCTGCGCTTTGGTTGAGCAGCGGGATAATGGCAAATTAAAATATCGTGCCGTTGTTTCATTGCCTATTTCGCAGAACAAAGTCTGGAAAGCTAAAATTGGAGTGTCCGGTATTTACTCCTGCGTGGGGAACTTCATTTTCCTGGTATTAAATCTGTTAGGCGGTTTTGCAATATTAGTTATCAACGAAATTCCCCTGACAATCGGTATTGGGCAGGCTGTCGCCGGAACAGCTTGTATTGTCATTGCAAGCCTGTGGGAAATTCCATTGTGCTTGTGGCTATCAAAAAAGGTGGGTATCTTTGTCGCGGTTATTCTCAATGCCGGACTCGGCAGCGTTTTGGGAATTTTCACGGCTACGACCTCTTTGTGGATGATCTGCCCATATAGCTGGGTGCCGCATCTTATGATTTCCGTGTTAGGTATTTTACCGAACGGTGAGCCAGTTGCCGATCGGAGCGCGGCAATGTCGTTTTGGATGATTTTGCTTGTGCTTGTCATTTCGCTGGTCTGGTTTGCGGTGCTGTCATGTTTAACGGCAAAATGGTTTGAAAAAAAGGAGGTGGGGTAACTATGGTATCTGTGATTCGGTGCTGGAAAGCAGAATATCAGAAATGTAAACACAGCATTTTGCTCTATATGCACAGCCTGATTCCTATTATGTGTGCGGCGGTTTTTGCGGGATATTATTATATATCCAGTTGGGAACCGGCGACCAAAATCAGTGCCTATCTGGAAGTATTGGCCGTTGTATTTCCGTTCTTGATTGGCATTATCGTGGGTCTGGTTGTTCAGATTGAAAATCAGGCTGGGCATTATCAGCTTTTGTTAGGAACAATCCCATCTCGCATAGCAACGTATATTGGTAAACTTGGGTTTCTGATGATCTGTGCTATGGGTGCAACATTTTTAGCATTGGGAACATTTGCTGTACTATACAGGGAGACCCCGGCAAGCCTTTATCTGAAAGCGGGGATTCTATTGTTGATTACCATGCTACCTATTTACCTGATTCATTTGTTTGTGGGTATGAGCTTCGGAAAGGGTGCGTCTATGGGATTGGGCATTGCAGGAAGTCTAATAGCTGCCCTTATGATAACAGGGCTTGGTGACGCCGTATGGAGATACATTCCCTGGGCTTGGAGCGTTCGTGCTATGGATTATACTGTGCTTGCATGGGATAGCCCCCAACTGTATGCCCAAGTAAAAACTGATTTTTCCAGTGGTATGATTATTTCTGTATGCTGTACTATCTGTTTGCTGATTGCCAGTTTAGTTTGGTTTCGTAGTTGGGAGGGAGGTAAAACCAGTGAATAAAAAGTGCCTGCTTGCCGTGGTAATTATGCTTATGAGCCTTACTTGTTTATCCGCCTGCGGTGCGCTCCGTAATACTGCCGATAAAAACAAGGCGTTAAACGAATCTCTGCCGTATTATGAACTGAACGCCGCAAACTATGATGAAATTTCCTATAACGGCCTGACCTATACCATAACGGATGAATGTCTGGAAATGTCAGAACTGCAAGAAGAAATCGGGCAGGTATCGAAACGCTTCAAGAATGTGGCGGGGGAAGATTTTAGTTTCGGCTACGTTTACAGTATTGTAGATGTGGATATAAGCAATGCCGTAGCGGTAAATATCAACAACGAATATCGGAAAGCTGACATTAAAAATAATGATGAGTAACCCCGACAATATGGTATAATGGGACGGGAGGTGATTTTTTGACCCACTTACTTGTAGTTGACGATGAAGTTTCTATCCTGGAACTGATTAAGAACAGTTTGGGGAAAGATGGCTATTTGATAACGGCTTGTCAAAATGCAGATGATGTAGACATTAAAAAGCTGCATTGCTATGACCTCATTCTTTTGGATGTGATGATGCCTGGCACAGACGGGTTTGAGTTTTGCAAACAGATCAGGAATATGGTAGACTGCCCGATTCTTTTTCTGACCGCAAAGACATTAGAGGAAGATGTATTATTTGGATTGGGTATCGGTGCGGATGATTATATTACGAAACCGTTTCGTATTCAGGAACTTCGCGCCCGTGTTGCAGCACATTTACGCAGAGAAAAAAGAGAGCATCACAGTACGCTTTCCTTTGAGTCTGATATAAGATTTGACCTTTCCGCAAAGGCGCTGTATGTTTCAGAACAGCCGGTTTCGCTGACCAAAAGCGAGTATTCCATCTGTGAATACCTTGCAAAAAACCGGGGACAGGTTTTTACGAAAGAACAAATCTATGAAGCTGTTTTCGGGTTTGATGGAATAGGCGATAACTCTACGATCTCAACACATATAAAAAATATTCGTGCGAAATTGGAGCATTTCAAAATAAGTCCGATCAGCACCGTATGGGGGATAGGATATAAATGGGAGTGAAAAAGAAACCTACATTGAAAATATTGTTTCGCCAGTTTGCTATCTCCCTCATTGTCATGCTGATAACGGCAATTATTGTTCCTTTTGTTTTGGAGGGCCTCGCTGTAAATGCTGGATTGGCTACAAGGGCAAATCAAAGTGAATTGCAGGTAAAAGAGATTATTCCAACGTTGACGATTGCCCCGGATATTACAAAGGTTGTGATTCCACAGGGATGCGGCTATTTAATTCTGGACAAGAATTTTAACGAGCTTTACAGCAATATGGCCGATGATGAAAAAGAAATTGCTCTGCTGTACGCAAAAGGAGAATATATTGAATATGGTACGGGGCGGCAGTTTGCGCTTGTTGTCCGGGAAAATGAATTTTGCGTTTTAAGATATTACATTGGTTCCCAATTTACAGTGTCATGGTTGCCGGATTTTTTTCCATCTCCTGACACGCTTGCTCTTATCCTGATGGGCGTAAATTCGCTGCTGGTCATTATCATTCTGACCGCCAGATTTGCAAAGAACCTGCGTACACAACTGACCCCACTTTTTGAAGCTACTGCGGAGGTTGCAAAGCAAAACCTTGACTTTGAAGTAGGACATTCTAAAATCAAGGAGTTTGAAGATGTCCTCGCATCTTTTTCAGATATGAAAAATAATCTGAAAATTTCGCTAGAACGGCAATGGAAAACGGAACAGACACAGAAAGAGCAGATTGCCGCACTTGCCCATGATTTGAAAACGCCCCTGACGGTTATCCAGGGAAATGCTGATTTACTCACAGAAACAAATCTTGATGCTGAACAGCGATTATATGCTGATTATATCGTGGAAAGTTCCGGCCAGATGCAGGCATATATTCAAACCTTGATTGATATATCACGGGCGGCGGTTGGCTATCAGCTCCATATTGAAAATATAGACTTGCCAGCGTTCATGCAGCACTTGATCGGTTATATGGAATCACTATGCCGGACAAAGGAAATCCGGTTGCAAATGAGCACTGTTTCACTCCCTCAAATGCTGAAATTTGATAAGGTTCTGATTGAACGTGCCATTATGAATGTTATCAGTAATGGGCTGGACTACTCTCCACAAGGCGGAACGCTTTATGTGAATGTTCAGAGCAACAACGGTTTTGTGGAAATTTCAATCACAGACGAGGGAACGGGATTTTCTAAAGAGGCATTATGCCACGCACAGGAACGGTTCTATATGGGCGATCAAAGCCGCAATTCAAAGCTGCACTTCGGCATGGGCCTATATATTACAAATTCGATCATGGAACAACACAATGGGCAGCTTGTTTTAGAAAATTCAAAAGAAACCGGTGGTGCAAAGGTTATTATGAAACTTCCCTGCTGAATCTAATGGACGGCTTTTGTGGCCGTCCATTTTTCAAATCTTTATGAAATCTTCAAAAATTCCTCTTATTATGTACTCAAAGAAAACCATCTGCCCAGCGGCAGAAAAGAAAAAAACCGCTGCTGGGCAGACCCATTTCCACGCTCAATTTACCTTTCACTGGCGGCGGTTTTGAGAAATCAAGGCCGCCGTTCCTTATGCCCTCAACAAAGGAGTGACGCCCATACGCTGACACGGCGGCTTTAGGAGGGAGCCGCCATGACACAACCTGACCGCCGACAAATTCTGACGATGTTTGCACTACCGTCAAAAAAATCCAGACCGCTCATTGGGAGCAGTCTACCGGTGATTGCGAGAATCGTCGCTTTTTAACTGAATATCGTGTTTTTTGCGCTCGAATAGCTTCATGCTGTCCGGGCGTTTTTCTATCTTATCCCCGGTGCCGCTCCCCGCCTGCCCTGTTCAGATTTTTTCAAAAAATTCTGAACGGAGGAAAGACGGATGGAAGTCACCATCAATTATAACGGACAAGCCCTGTCTGTGGAAGTCACGGTTGAAGTTTACGAATACCTTGACCGCGCCGATCACAAGACGGAAAACCTTGCCCATGAACAGCGGCGGCATTGGGATGGGCGGGAGTTTGACGAGTACATAGCTTTTGCCGAGGGCGTGGGCGTTTACAGCGAAACGCCGGAGGATTATCTTTGCCGGAAAGAAACGCTCCATGAGCTGCTTTCTGTTCTGGCAGGCTGCACCGAAGTGCAGCGCCGCCGGTTCCTGCTCTATGCGTTGGATGGATTGAGTTATGCGGAGATCGCCGCCCTGTGCGGCTGCTCCAAAGCGGCGGTACAGGACAGCATTGAAGCGGTACGGAAAAAAATTAAAAAAATTTTCTGATAGCGACCCTACGAAACGCCGTTTTCTGGCTACCCAGTGAGAGGAACTTTTCTCTCAAAAAATTACCGGAGAGGACAAGCAGTTTGAAGCTGCCTGTCCTCTCTGCATTTAGGAGGATAAGCCCATGAAAACAATCAATCTGCGGAACTATTACTATCCCTGTTACAAAGAGGATGTGCTTGTGGAGGTCAGCGATGAAGTGGCAGAAGCCATCATCCGGTCTGTCCGGGAGATGGAAAACCATTACCGCCGTACCTGCCGCCACAAGGCGTATTACTCGCTGGACGCTTTTGACTGGACGGAGAACTACGCGCTGGAACACAGCCCGTCCCCGGAGGACTTGCTTTTGCTTTCAGAGGAACAGTCCGACCATGAACGGCTGCTGTCTATGCTGGAGGAAGCGCTCACGCAGGTCACGGAGATTCAGGCACGCCGCATCCGACGCTATTACTTTCAGGGATTCAATTTCACACAGATCGCAGAAGCGGAGGGCGTCAATAAGGATGTGGTATGCCGCTCTGTCCATGCCGGTCTGAAGCGTCTGCGGAAGTTTTACAGCCGCCAGCGCCGGATGGAATGAGGTGCCGCCCATGCAGACGGTCAACCTGAAAAAATATTATTACGAGCTTTACCGGAAAGACACGTTTGTGGAGGTCAGCGATGAAGTGGCCGAGGCGCTTTTGCTCATGCTCCGGGAGGAAAACAACCGTGTCAGAAAAATCTATTACCATAAGGCGTACTTCTCCCTTGACCGGGAGGACGGGATTGAAAATGACGCGCTGTGCGGATTTGAAAAATCCCCGGAGGATATTTTTATGGAGCAGGAGGAAGAACGGTTCTTTCTGCTGACGCTGGAACGGCTGGACGAGGCGCTTTCCCATCTCACACCGGCACAGGAGCGGCGAATCCGCGCCCGGTATCTGGACGGGAGGAAAACAAAGGAGATCGCGGATGCCGAGGGCGTGAGTATCCATGTGATCTATGAATCTTTGCAGCGGGGATTAAAAAGCCTGCAGCGCTATTTTGCCAGGAAGAAATGGAGGGAATTTGAAGAATGAGATTTACACAAAGCGAATTGGAACTGATCTACCAGTATGCCATGCCGGGAGGCAAGGATGCCACTCTGACCGAATTGCGGGTTGTCCGGCGGGCGGCGAAAGAGCCGCTGACAAAGGCTATTGTAGAGAACACCATCGACAAGCTGCTGGAAGTGCCGGAGCCGGAGTGCAGCCGATTTATTGCCGACACGAAAGCCCGGTTTTTGGAGCGGCGCGACCAGTCTATCCGTGATCGGCTGGCCGTTGCCAGAGCGCAGGAGCCGCCCATGCTGGGACATGACCTGTTCGGGCTGGAACGGTATTCGCCCCATACCCGGCACATGGTTGTGGTGGACATCCTGACTTCTGACAGCCCGGTGGGATGCCCCGGCGAGCGTTACCGCTTCTTTCTCTCGGACGAGGGTTATAAGAACGCGAAGAAAAGCGCGGAGCGCGGGGAAATCAAAATCCGCAGCCATGCCGCTGTCGGTGTCGGGCGGCTTTACCATGACAAAAAGCTGACCGGCCCGGAGAGATGAAAGGAGCCGCTATGAAAGAATTGGAACGATTACAGACGAAGCAGCAGAAAGTACAGAATGAAATCCGCCAGTTGGAAAACCGGCAAAAGATTCTCTTAAATCGCCAGAGCGACGCGGAGCGCAGGGCGAGGACGCGCCGCCTGATCGAGCATGGGGCAATTTTAGAGAGCGTCTTTCCCGCGGTTTCTGCCATGTCCGGCGAGGAAGTCAAAGCGTTTCTGCTGTCTGTTTCCCGTTTGCCGGGAATACCGAAGCTGCCGCAGGACAAGCCCGAAAGCCCCGGTACGGAGTAACTGCGGAAATTCCAACGGCGCACTTATACACCGTAACCGGTGCTGTGCGCCCTGCCGGGGGCTTTTGCGCTCTCCGAGCGCGATGGGGAGCTACTCTCCCCAAACCCCTTGTGCGCTCCGCACAGCATGATACCCGCCCTGCGGCTGTCATGCTCTGCGGAGCCTATATATCCCCACCCGAAAGGAGGCTGTACCAATGGATTTCTGCCATTTCCCCGTCAAGATCGTGAAACGCAGCAAGGGCCGGTCTGCCGTAGAAGCTGCCGCTTACCGGAGCGGGACAAAAATGACAAACGAATGGGACGGGCAGACCCATGACTATACCCGAAAACGCGGCGTTGTCCATACGGAGATCATGCTGCCGCCCCATGCCCCACAAGAATTTTTTGACCGCTCTACCCTCTGGAACAGCGTGGAGCAGATTGAGAAAGCGAAAGATTGCCAGCTTGCCCGCGACATCGAAGCAGCCCTGCCCCGTGAATTATCCAGAGAACAGCAGCTCGCCCTTATCCGTTCTTTTGTGAAAGATACCTTTGTAGATAAAGGGATGTGCGCCGATTTTGCACTCCATGACAAAGGCAACGGCAACCCCCATGTCCATATCCTGCTGACAGTGCGCCCGCTGAAAGAATCCGGCGCGTGGGGAGCCAAGTGCCGCAAGGTTTACGATCTGGACGAGCGCGGCCAGCGCATCCCGGACGGGAAAGGCGGCTGGAAGAACCACAGGGAAGATACCACCGACTGGAATGATAAAGGAAATGTGGAATTATGGCGCAAAGCGTGGGCGGACTATGTAAACCGGACGCAGGCGGCTATCGGCCTGTCAGACCGGATCGACCACCGCAGCTATAAGCGCCAGGGCATTGATAAGATTCCCACTGTCCATCTGGGCGTTGCGGCTTTCCAGATGGAACAGCGCGGCATTAAAACCCGCAAGGGCGATCTGAACCGGCAGATTGCCGCCGACAATAAGCTGCTGAAAGAGATCAAAGCCCGGATTACCCGGCTTTATAACTGGTCTAAGGAAGAAGCCGCAAAACCGCAGGACAAGGGCAGCATTATGAATCAGCTATGGCAGGCACAGCATGAAATGAACCACAGCGCCGCCCGGTCTAACTATGGCAAAGCGAAAGCCTTGAAGCAGAGCGCCGCCCTGTTCAATTTCCTGCATGGAAACGGCATCACTTCCATGCAGCAGCTTCACGAAAAAATCTCCGCCATGAACGGCGCTTACTATGACCTGCGCGGCCAGATCGTCAGCGGGGAACGCCGGTTGAAAGTGCTGGACGAACATTTGAAGATGTGGGCGCAATATGAAAAACACAAAGGAACCCGCCGCCAGCTTGACAAAGTGAAACCCGGAAAACGGGAACTGTTTGAGCAGAGGCACAGCGCAGAACTTGCCCTGTACGAAGCCGCCGCCCGGTATCTGGAAAATCTGAAAACCAGCGGCGAGTTAATCACACCGAAGAAATGGCAGGCCGAAGCCGAAAAGCTGACCGCGCAGAAAGAGTTACAGTATCAGCAGATGAAAGCCATGCGGGAAGAAATCAAGGCTGTGGAGGGCTTGCGGAAAGCGGCTGAACAGCTTGCTAAGACCGAGCAGCCCCATAAAAAGGAGGAACATGAATTATGACCGAGATCGTCTTGACGATTACCATCACGTTTCCAAAGCCGGAGCCGACCATGCCGGACGGAGCAGAGAAGCCGGAACCGTTTTTAACAAAGGAGCAGCCGCCTGTATGCCGCTGCCATGTGCGCTATGGAAAGAAAGCGGCATGATTCCATTCCCGTCATGGACTACCGGCAATACCGGCGGGCGCGGCGGCTGGTGCATGAGTGCTGTAACTATGATTGCGGCAGCTGTATTGCGCTGGACGATGGAGAGGAATGTGTCTGTGTCCAGAGCATTTCCTACTCCCTGCTGTGCCGGTGGTTCCGGGCGGCGGTGCTGCCGCTGGATAAGGAACTGGAAACAGCCCTGCTTTACCGGCTGGACGCGAAACGGTGCGCCGTATGCGGGGCGTTGTTCCGGCCCGGTTCCAACCGCGCCAAATATTGCCCGGACTGCGCCGCAACCATGAAGCGGATCAAAGCTGCCGCGCGCAAGCGGAAACAAAGGGCAAAATGTCACGCTTTAGGAGCTGAAAAACCCTTGTAAATCAAGGACTTTTGCGAGGGTGTCAAAGGGGGCGCGATACATTTATCCTCTTACCTCCAAAACAGCCCTTAAAATGCGTACAGACCCCATGACAGACCCAAAGGAGAGCAACCTATGTCAGATAATCGAAAATATTATTACCTGAAACTGAAAGAAAACTATTTTGACGATGATTCCATTGTCTTGCTGGAAAGTATGCAGGACGGGATTCTGTATTCTTACATCCTGCTGAAGCTGTACCTGAAATCCCTGAAACACGGCGGCAAGCTCCAGCTTGACGAGAATATTCCCTACACAGCGCAGATGATCGCCACTCTCACCCGCCAGCAGGTAGGAACTGTGGAACGCGCCCTGAAAATTTATTTACAGTTGGGGCTTGTGGAGCTTATGACGGACGGAGCCTATTACATGAGCAACATCGAGCTTCTGATCGGACAATCCTCTACCGAGGGGGAACGGAAGAAACAGGCAAGGATGGCTTTGCAGGCGCAGAAAAAGCGTGGTGGACATTTGTCCGACATTCGTCCACCAGAGATAGAGAAAGAGATAGAGATAGAGTTAGAGAAAGAGAGAGAGTTAGAAAAGGGACAAACCGCGCCCGCTTATGGACGCTATCAGAATGTATTCTTGACGGAAAAGGAATTGTCCGAACTGCAGGCGGAGATTCCTGATCTTTGGAAAAGCTATGTGGAACGGCTGTCGGAATACATGGCGTCTACCGGAAAAACTTATAAAAACCATGCCGCCACCATCCGGCGCTGGGCTGCCGAGGATAAAAAGAAAGCAGCGCCGCAGAGCCGGAACCGGGATTACAGCGTACAGGAGGGAGAAACCGTATGATCGAGATCACCGCAGAAATCAGAACCATCATTGACCGCGCCGCCGCAGACCTTTCGCTGGCAGAGGACGAATACATAGACCCGGCTGACGGACTTATCCACTGTAAACATTGCGGCGGGAACCGTCAGACCGTTGTTCCCTGCTTCGGGAAATCCGGCTATTTCATGCCCCGCTGCGTCTGCCCCTGTCAGGCAGAGGCGGAACGGCGACGAAAAGAGGCCGAGGCACAGCGCAACCGTATGGAGAGCAATCAGCGCAGGCGGGCGCAGGGGCTTCAAGACCGCTATCTGTATGACTACACTTTTGCCAATGATAACGGGCAGAATCCGCTGATGAAGAAAGCCCGCGCCTATGTGAATAACTGGAAACAGGCATATCAGGACAATACCGGGCTTCTCCTGTTCGGGGATGTGGGGACGGGAAAATCCTTTTTCGCCGGTTGTATCGCCAACGCCCTGCTTGACCGGGATATTCCGGTGCTGATGACGAACTTTCCCTCTATCCTGAACCGGCTGACCGGTATGTTTTCCGAGGACAGGGCGGAATTTATCGCCAGTCTGGGAATGTATGACCTTTTGATTATTGACGATCTGGGCGTGGAACGGAACACGGAGTATGCGATGGAGCAGATGTTCCATGTGATCGACTGCCGCTACCGCAGCCGGAAACCCATGATTATCACAACGAATTTGAAACTGGAAGAAATCAAGAATCCGTCCGACCTGGCCCATGCGCGCATCTATGACCGCATATTGGAACGGTGCGCCCCGATTCTCTTTGACGGGAAGAACTTCCGGGAGGAAAACGCCGAGACTACCAAAGCGGCGGCAAAGGGGATTATATCCCAAAAATGAAACTGGAAACCGACAGATTGGAGCATTTCCCCGCCGCCACCGGCAGGGCATCCGGGAAAGGAGTATATGACCCTATGAGCAATGTGAAAAACGCCCCTGAAATGACAGCAGCATCCAAAACCGGCGCAGAACAAAAGGATGCGCCCGCACTGGTAAAGAAGATCGGGAAAACGACTTATGTTGTCCGGATACATTTCAGCGAAACCAGCAAGGAAACCATGAGCGACAAGATCAAGCGTATGCTGAAAAATGAGGTTGAGCAGATGTAAAAATGCGGAGCCGGAAGCCGTCTCATGGGTTCCCGGCTCCGCGCCGTTTCAGTATTGGAGAAATTCAGCCGGTGTCATAATCATTGGATTTTTCACGCCGGATTCTAAAAAGTCTTTATCGCCGGTCAGTAAAATATCGGCCTTTGCTTCTATGGCTGCCCGAAGAATCGGGCGGTCATTTACATCACGGATTTGTTTCTCTGAAATATTTTCCTCTGTCGGAACCGGAACCAGTTCCAAAGTCAGGAGCGCAACGGAAAGAAATTTATCCAGAGATGCAAGTCGATTCGGAAATTTTTTGTTAAATATCCGCTTCATTTCGTCCACATTCTGCTCACAGATCAGCCCATGATGGGGATAGGACGCCGCTTTTACATACGCCTGAAAAGGGATGCCGTTTGCACTTAGGGCGGCAGAAATCAGGACATTGGTATCAATCAAAACTCTCATGCGTTCTCGTCCTCATTTCTCAATTCTTTCACAAGCGCCATGACATCATCATCGGAGGTCAGACCAGCGCGTTCTGCTTCTCCGGCCATCTCTTTTTGAAGCACCTGCATAGCGTAGACAGCAGAATTGACAATGCGGACGGTGTTTCCCTCAACGATAAACGTAATGCGATCACCGCTTGCCACGCCGAGGACTTCCCGAATATCTTTCGGAATTGTGATCTGCCCCTTTGCCATGACTTTTGCGTTGTCTACAAACGTATTTGCTAACATGATTTTACACCACCTTTCTGAAATATGGAAAGTAGGGATTTCCCTACTCTTATTATATGCAGACGGCACAGAAAAATCAAGGGGAAATGCTGGAAGTAGTATAGATTGAGAAACTGCCATTTTTGAATTTTCTGTGAATTTGATTAAAAAGTCCTTTACAAATCGTCTCTGGAAAAGCGGTAAAATCATTGATTATTACAGTTCTGCGAAATGCGGTGCTTTTTATCCCGGGGGTGGTTATCTTAAATTACTTTTGGAAACTGAACGGTGTGATTGCGGCGCAGCCCGTGGTTGAAACGGTTTTGACAGTAATTTGCATATTTATGTATATGAAAGATATAACTTCCGATAACAACTAACAAGTTACCGCTGTTTGTAAAAACATTATCTTTTGTGCATATTGTTGAACCGGAGAGAAACTTCTTTACATTTCTTGTGAAAAATGATATGATTGATATGTAGTGGCAAGGAGTGATAAGGAGGGAATGGACATTTTGAAGAAAAAGCATGTGGGGAAATTGGCGGGTTTATTTCTTGTTAGTGCGCTGCTGTTTGGGGCGTGCGGGCAGGGGGACGAAGTAGATAATGCATCCGGTGCACCGGCGGGGAGCGGGTCTTTAGCGCAGGGGGAGACGGTATCGTTCCCGGAAGGGGAACCAACACGTCTGCCGAAACCGACCGGAGCCGCGGAAGGAAGCAGCGGGCAGGCCGATCCGGGTGTTACACCGACCGAAGCTGCGGCCGGTAACAAAGGACAAGCCAATCCGGATGCCATGCCGGCCGTGCCGCCGGACGGATTGGTTCCGGTGGAAGAGGCATATTTTCCGGATCCTGCATTCCGGGAGTATCTTCTCGCGTATGTAGACCGCAACAGTGATCAAAAACTGTCAGAGGAAGAGCGCGGGATGATCGAAGGGCTTGGCAGTGTATCATACGAGGGCGGACTTTCAAACGGGAGTTTTCCGGGCAGCAATGTTGCGGGCAGCAATTTAAAGCGCGGTGAAATGCTGCGGGCGATCGAATCGCTTGCGGGGATTCATTATTTCCCGAATTTAAAGGAAATCTACTTTGCGGGCGGATATGAACTGAAGGTGCTGCCGATCGACAATCCGAAGCTTGAGAGGGTGCGCTTGGATATTCATACACTGGAAGAGCTTACGATCCGGGATGCGCCGAAATTGCGCACGCTTGTCTATGCGGTATGCGGCAGGCAGGATATCGCGTGGGAAAAATTCCCGGAACTGGTCGGGGTTAGCATCTGCGACGCGGAGCTTGCGATGGAGGATCTGGCGAAATGCACAAAACTTGATTTCCTGTCACTTTCCGGCTGTACGGTGACAATGCCCGAAGACCCGGGGGATTTTGCGTTCCCGTGCCTGACGGTCATGGAGCTGACGGGCTGTGATATAAAGCTGCCCCAGGGCTTTGGGGCATTGAGCTTTTCGAACATTCCAAAGCTGAAAAAATTTTGTTGTTTCGAAGCGAAAGACCAGGATGCCATGCTGGCAAAGGAGCTTGATTTCGGAGAAAACGAATATTTGGAGGAAGTGTCCCTCGGTGCAGTGAAGATGGCAGAAAAGATTATCTTTGCGAGTATGGATACCAATTTTAAGACAGAAGCCGAATGGGAAGGCTGCGAGGTGGTTTTCATGCCGGAAACAACGCTTGACCGGACAAAGCCCCTTCCGGAGGGGGATATCTGGCTGACGGCGGAAAACTTCCCGGACGCAGTATTCCGGCAATATCTGTATCATTTCGTGGATCAGGATAAGGATCATATCTTATCAAAAAATGAGCGGAGCAATATCCGGGTACTGAATGCGAGGGATGTAAATCCGGCTCTTCCGGTATTGCAGCAGCGAAGGGCGAATAACCTGCTCAATGCGGTTTACTGTTTTGAAGGCATAAAGTATCTGGAGGATCTGAGGGAATTTTGTCTGGGAGGCGGCAGTGTGGCGAATTCCCTGCATTTTGATAACCCAAGTTTGTTGGACATAAGGCTGCCGGAAGGGCTTACGGAATTTTCCATCCAACACCCGGATAATCTGCAGACTTTGCATTTTGAGAGCCGGTGGGGGCTGGAGCTTGATCTGAGCCAGATGCAGTCTTTGAGAAAGATTTATGTTACCAATGTCGCCGCCGATTTTTCATGCCTGACGCAGAATAAATATCTTGAGGAAATCCGGCTGGAGGATTGTATCAGTCTGAGGGGGGTAAAAGAGTATGATTTTTCCGGACTGGTCAATCTGCAAAGTGTTACTATCATCCCGAAGGAGGGGCAGCCTCTCTGGGCTGAGTACATGCATTTTCCGGATACGGGAATATACAGCAGGGATCCGCTGAATTGGGATTGGATAAAGCTTGGGAAAAACGTGGCAAAACAGGTGATTTTGGAGGGCAAAAACATCCATTGCCGCGCCGAGGGCAGTGAAGTCATCTATCTTGATGATACTCCGGGGGAGGATGTGGTGCTGGGGGAGGATAGTATCTGGAATGGCACGGAGTATATCGCCGACGCAAATTTCCGCTGTTATCTGTACAGCGTGCTGGATAAAGAGCGGGATAATGTCCTGACGCGCCAGGAACGTGAGGAACTGACGTGTTTCGTGGATACCGGATATAATTATGATTATGCGCCGGATGATGAGGTAAATCAGTTTCAGTGGAAGGTGGAGGATGATTTTAGCCCATATGTATACGGAATCACTTCGCTGCGGGGGTTTGAGCATTTCCCGAAGCTTTACAGGCTTCAGCTCAAAGAGATGGAACTGTCCGGGGAGGAGAGGGAAATTGTGATAAGCAATCCGGAGCTTGAGATTCTTGATCTGCGCTTTAACGGTAATGTGGAGACGATCGACCTGACTGCCTGCAAAAAGCTCCGCGTCTGCGTGATCGATTCGACGAGGGATGCCGAATTTGTGCAGGAGATCGCGCCGACGATCCTTTTGCCGGAGCATCTGGAATTTTCGACGGTGGAGGGCATGGACTGTATGATCCGGTAGGAAGCGTGCGCGGGGTCTGGAAATGGCAGGAGACGGGAATGAGCCGGCGGTTTTCCTGCCTCTTCCGTCAAGTGTTCTGCGCGGCTTTGGAGTTGGTTCCACAGAAGCTGTACATGCGATTTAAGGTGTGACCGCCGTCCGTACACGGAAAAACAATTTCTAATTGAGTGACAGCCGCCGAAAACCCATGATATAATGAAGGAAACAAAAGGTTTTAAGGAGGCAGACATGTATATTGGGGAAATGATCAAACAGTACCGGGAGCGCAAAGGGATCACTCAGAAAGACTTAGCGGAAAGGCTAAGTGTTACACCGCAGGCGGTTTCCAGATGGGAAAACGGAGTTTCCATTCCGGATGTCGATGTGCTTCCGAAACTTGCGAATCTTCTGCACATTTCCATTGACGGACTTCTCGGATATCAGGGCGGAAATGGAACGAAAATATGCGAGGAGGAACTGGGAAAGTATTTTTCAGAGGGACACCCGGATGAACCTGTACTCGGCCAGCAACAGATTGACTTTATTACCGGTTACCTCCCGGGGGCGGATAAGGCTTCCAGCAAAAAGATTCTCGTGATTGATGATTCTGCCTTTATGAGAATGATGCTTGAGAAAATCCTGACATCAAACGGGCATACGGTATGGCAGGCAGAGGATGGGCTGGAGGCTTTGGATATTCTGGAACGCAGAAATATTGATCTGTGTCTGCTGGATATTGCCATGCCAAATAAAAACGGACTGGATACCTTAAACGACATTAAGAAAATGTATCCGGATATGAAAGTTATCATGCTTTCCGCCAGATGCCAGGAATGTTACGTCAGGGCGGCTTTGGAGCATGGGGCAGATGGTTTTATTGCAAAGCCATTTCAGCCGGAAGGGCTTGTGGAACGGCTGAACCGCTGTCTGTTGGCGGAGGGGGCATAAAAAGAGAAAAATATATTTGATCCCGCTTTTCATGGGGTTTTCGATATTGTCGAAAACAAGTAGTTGTGGGTAGTATCTTTTAAGGGCAGGTGAAATCAAACAAATAATCTCTTGACAAAATCTATGCGCTGTTTTACAATTTATATCCATCAGGAAGTCATTGAGGATGGGCTTATAGTTGTTCGGTATCCGGGATATGGCTTTAAAAAGATGAACGGCGTTGAAGGGGATTAGTACGCAAAGCGGGCAGCAAAGAGAGGGAGCGTTTGGTGAGAGCTTTCCTGCGGCGAGTGCGGAACCTGCCTTGGAGCCATCCTGTGAAAGCAGGACGTATTCCGGCGTTAGCGGAAGGAAAGAGAACTGTGTGGCAGTCCTCCCTGTGCCAGGGCATCGGGCGAGCGCGGTTAATTAGGGTGGCACCGCCGAATTTTTGGTCCCTTATAGCGATATAAGGGACCTTTTTGTGTGCGGAATCCGGGAGCCGTGCGTACGGAAAGCCCTTCCGTGTTCAGGGGGGGGGGTGGGAGGAGACATGCGGGACTCAAAATCAAGAAAGGAGAAATGAAACATGGCAGACGAAAAAAAATTAGTGGAAGCGATCACGCCGATGGAGGAGGATTTTGCCCAGTGGTACACGGACGTGGTCAAGAAAGCGGAGCTTGTGGATTATTCCGGCGTGCGGGGCTGTACGATTTTCCGCCCGGCGGGTTACGCGATCTGGGAATTGATCCAGAAAGAACTCGACGCGCGCTTTAAGGAGGTCGGCGTGGAGAATGTCTATATGCCGATGTTCATTCCGGAGAGCCTTCTGCAGAAAGAAAAAGACCATGTTGAGGGCTTTGCGCCGGAGGTGGCGTGGGTGACACACGGCGGCGGGGAGCAGCTTACGGAGCGGCTTTGTGTGCGTCCTACCTCGGAGACTTTGTTCTGTGATTTTTATGCGAGGATCATCGAGTCCTACCGTGACCTGCCAAAGGTATATAACCAGTGGTGCTCGGTTGTGCGTTGGGAGAAGACGACAAGACCGTTCCTTCGGACGATGGAATTTTTGTGGCAGGAGGGGCATACCGCACATGCGACCGCCGAGGAAGCGGAGGAGCGCACGGAGCAGATGTTAAATCTTTATGCGGATTTCTGTGAGCAGGTGCTCGCGATCCCGATGGTCAAAGGGCGCAAGACCGATAAGGAAAAATTTGCGGGTGCGGAGGCAACTTATACCATCGAGGCGCTGATGCATGACGGCAAGGCGTTACAGTCCGGCACAAGCCATAATTTCGGTGACGGCTTTGCGAAGGCGTTCGGCATCCAGTACACGGATAAGGATAATACGTTAAAATACGTGCATCAGACTTCGTGGGGAATGACGACCCGCCTGATCGGTGCCGTGATCATGGTGCACGGTGACAACAGCGGGCTGGTGCTGCCGCCGAAGATTGCCCCGACCCAGATCATGATTATCCCGATCCAGCAGAAGAAGGAAGGGGTGCTTGAAAAGGCGGCGGAAATTAAGGGGAAGCTTGCCGCGTTCCGCGTGAAGGTCGACGATACGGACAAAACGCCGGGCTGGAAATTCTCGGAGCAGGAAATGCGCGGCATCCCGATCCGCATTGAGATCGGTCCGAAGGATATTGCGGCGAATCAGGCGGTGATCGTGCGCCGCGAAACAAGGGAGAAAATCGTTGTTTCCCTGGACGAAATCGGCGAGAGGGCGGGTGAGATCCTTGACACCATGCAGAGGGAAATGCTTGCCCGCGCACTTGCCCACCGCGACGCGCACACCTACGAGGCACACACGACAGAGGAATTTCGTGATATCGTGGCGAACAAGCCGGGCTTTGTCAAGGCGATGTGGTGCGGTGAGCGTGCCTGCGAGGACGAGATCAAGGAAAAGACCGGGGCGACCTCGCGCTGTATGCCGTTTGCGCAGGAGTGTATTGCCCAGACTTGTGTATGCTGTGGCAAGCCGGCAAAGAAACTGGTATACTGGGGGAAAGCGTATTAAGCCTGCCTCCGGAGGAAGGGTTGTTGATTTTTCCGGGAGATACCGTATGCATCAAAGAAACCTGCTGTATGCTACAAGAAATCTGTATTCTGCAGCAACCCTTATGCCCAGGCTGTTTGTAATACAAAGATTCCTTGGCCGAAGTGCCGCATATGCGGCAGATAAGGGGAAAAATGGAAAATTTTTTATACAGCATCAATGCAACCGTGCCCGTTTTCCTAATCATCGTGCTTGGATATGTTCTGGCGCGGGCGGGGATGCTTAGCGCAGAGTTCGTCCGTGTGGCAAACAAATTCAATTTTACGGTAACGCTTCCTGCCCTGCTTTTGCGCGACATCGCAGGGGTTGATATCCGGGCAATGTTTGATCTGAAATATGTACTGTTTTGTGCGGCAGTGACGACCGTCAGTTTTTTTTCGGTTTGGTTTGGGGCAAAGCGCATCCTGAAAGATCCGGCGATCGTCGGGGCTTTTGTACAGGCATCGTTCCGCAGCAGCGCGGCGGTGCTTGGCATTGCGTTCATCCAGAATATGTATGGCAATTCCGGCATGGCACCGCTCATGATCGTCGGGAGTGTGCCGCTGTACAATATTTATTCGGTGATTGTGCTGACATTAGAGGCGAATGCGGAGGATGAGCGGAAGCCGGTGCCGGAGTGGGATGCACCGCAGGGAAACGGGTCGGGAAGAACGGAAAGCCCCGCGGTGCCGGAGAATATCCAGACCCGCACGCGCCGTGCCGACCGCGCAAAATTGCGCGAGGCAGGCATCAACATCCTGAAAAACCCGATCATCCTAGCAATCGCGGCGGGGATTGTAATATCCCTGCTGCGCATTGATTTCCCGGCCGTGGTAGACAAAACGGTTGCAAATCTGGCAGCGATGGCTTCCCCGCTGGCTCTGATCGCGATCGGGGCAGGTTTTGAAGGAAAAAAGGCGCTTGCGAAATTGAAACCTTCCTGCGCGGCAGCATTTTTAAAACTGATTGGGATCGCGGCGGTTTTCCTGCCTGCCGCCATACTGCTCGGCTTCCGCAATGAGAAGCTGATCGCGCTTCTGGTTATGCTCGCTTCGCCGACCACGCCAAGCTGCTATATCATGGCGAAAAATATGCACAATGATGGGGTGATCACCTCAAGCATCATCGTGCTGACCACATTGTTTTCCGCGTTTACGCTGACCATGTGGATTTACATTTTAAAGAGCGCGGGGATGGTTTAAAGCAATGCTTTGCCACTACATTATTGACCATCCATAACATAAAAAGAATGCTCTTATTTCGTTTTCTGTTTCAGGAAAAAAGTTATTTGATTGCTATTTTGCAAGAAACGCTGGATTTGCGGGTAAAGCTATCATAGTAGTTACGGGCATGTGCGGGCAGTTTTTTGCCATAGCCCGGTAAAGAATCGGTCTGGCGGAAGTCAGGCTGCAGCGGGGCGGAGCGGTGACGTTTTGCACCTACAGAAAGGGTATGGTATATATATATGGGCATCCGGATCATTACAGATTCTGCGTCAGACATGATCAATGAAAACATTGAAAACTTCGAGTTTATTCCTTTGACGGTTACATTTGGGGAAGAAGAATATCAGGACGGTGTGAATCTGTCACATAAGGAATTTTACGAGAAGCTGGTGGAGAGCAATGAGCTGCCGCACACAAGCCAGGCAACGCCTTTTGTTTTTGAGGAGGCGTACGGGAGGGCGGCTGCGGATGGGGATGAGGTCGTGGTGGTCACGATGTCGGCAAAGCTGTCCGGGACATGGCAGAGCGCGGTGGCAGCCGCCGCTTCCTGCGAGGGACGGGTCTTTGTTGTGGACAGCGAGAATGTCACCGTGGGGGAGCATGCATTGGTGGAATATGCTATTCGCCTGCGGTCGCAGGGCAAAACCGCAAAGGAGATCGCAGAAGAGCTTGAGTCGGCGAAAAAACGCATCCGGCTCGTGGCGCTGCTTGACACGCTGGAATATTTGAAAAAGGGCGGCAGGATATCAAAAGCGGCTGCTTTTGCCGGAGGGCTTCTTTCCATCAAGCCCGTGGTCGCGGTTGAGGACGGCGAGGTGGTCATTCTTGGAAAGGCTCGCGGTTCGAAACAGGGAAACAATCTGTTGGGGCAGGAGATTGAAAAAGCGGGCGGGATTGATTTTTCCATGCCTCATTTTCTTGGTTACACGGGTTTGAGCGATGCCCTGCTGCAAAAATATATCCGCGATAGTGAGGCAATCTGGAAAGGGGAACTGGAGGAACTTAAGATCACTTCCGTGGGCGGCGCGATCGGTACGCATGCGGGTCCGGGGGCGATCGCGGTGGCGTTTTTCGCGCGGTAATTGAGAAGGGTGGTTTTAAGTTACAATGGGTTTGCCGTGCCGATAAGTTTTAGGTGAGGTGGATGATTTTATGGAAACGAGGAAGCGGATATATTGTGCATTGGGGGGATTTATCCTTGGGGTATTGGTGACTCTGGTGATATGGATGTTCTCGGTTTCCGGGATAGGAACAGATGTGCCTGCGGATTCTGACGGCGTTTTGGGGCAGGAGAATGGCATTGGAAGGGAAGAAACGGATGTGGCGGACGGAGTGGGCAAAGAGCCGGGGGAGGATGGCAGTCCGTCCGGAAGTGACCCGGTATCCCCGACCGAAGTTCCGGCAAAAGAGCCGGGGGAGGATGGCAGTCCGTCCGGAAGTGACCCGGTATCCCCGACCGAAGCTCCGGCAAAAGAGCCGGGGGAGGATGGCAGTCCGTCCGGAAGTGACCCGGTATCCCCGACCGAAG
>ERZ808040.624-NODE-624-length-29265-cov-5.233144_pt1 | contig 29265 bp, 40 predicted proteins | sample MGYA00380191_ERZ808040 | MGnify/ENA primary metagenome ERZ808040 (study PRJEB31490, sample SAMN06133395) | mouse gut metagenome | isolation source: J6 | host: mice | place: China: Chengdu | collected 2015-05 ...
GCGAGAAAGTTTGGAGGTGTAGTGTGAAAAATCACACTGATGTGCTGATTTTTCACACGCAAATTTGTGCCGGAGCGTCACAAATTTGTTTGGTGGCAGACGCAAATTTGATATTTGCATCGCCCCGTCGCGTAAACGCTCCGGAATGGAGATTAGTATGTCGGTTTATTCAACCAAGGAGATTATGGAAATCATTCCCCACAGGCATCCCTTTTTGCTGATCGATACCATTGAGGAGCTGGAGCCGGGGGTGCGGGCAGTAGGCAGGAAGTGCGTCAGCGCAAATGAACCTCATTTTCAGGGTCATTTCCCGGGCAACCCGGTGATGCCCGGCGTGCTGATCCTGGAAGCGCTGGCCCAGGTGGGGGCGGTGGCTATGCTGGCACAGCCGGAATTCAGGGGACATACCGCTTACTTTGCGGGCATTGACAAAGCCAAGTTCCGCCAGAAAGTGCTTCCCGGGGATGTGCTGGAATTGGAGACGGCCATCGTCAAGGTGAAGGGCCCCATAGGCATCGGCCAGGCAGTAGCAAAGGTAAACGGCAAAGTGGCGGCACAGGCCCAACTGACTTTTGCCATCAGCTGAATCCCTTCAGGAAATCCGGACAGGGTAAACAGCGGAGGGGGAATCAGATGTGTTTCCCGGGGATGCGGCCTTAAAAAGGAAGATTCCTGGAGACTGTGAGAAAAAGTGGAGGTATCGGTGTGAAACTGCGCAGAGTAAAACAGAGAGAATTCTTTTCCCAAAAATTCAGTAAAATCTACCATGACATTCATTTCGGCAGTACTGAGGCGGAAACGAAAGAGGAGAAAAAGGCGGCAGAGGAACCCCAGGCAAGGGAGGCTTATCTGATAAAATGCCCCAAATGCGGGAAGATGGTGGACAGAGCCAGGGTCGTGAAAAAAAAGTATATCTGTTACGAATGCGGAGGCTACTTCAGGGTAAAAGCAAACAACCGGATCAGGATGGTAGCGGATCCCCACAGCTTTGAACCCTGGTTTACGGACCTGCCTGTCAGGAATCCCCTGGCCTATGAGGGTTACGAGGATAAGCTTGCCCAGGCAAGGGAGAAAACAGGGATGGATGAGGCCGTTACCGTAGGGCGCTGTAAGGTATTTGGGGAGGAGATCGTGCTGGGGATCTGTGACTCCAGGTTTCTGATGGCCAGCATGGGGCATACTGTGGGCGAGAAGATTACGGCAGCCATCGAGCGGGCCATTGAACAGAAGCTGCCCGTATTCCTGTTCTGCTGCTCCGGCGGGGCACGCATGCAGGAAGGGATCGTGTCCCTGATGCAGATGGCCAAGACCTCTGCGGCCATACGGAAACTGGGGGATGCAGGACTTTTGTATTGTACGGTCCTGACGGATCCCACCACCGGGGGAGTGACCGCAAGCTTTGCCATGCTGGGCGATGTCATTATGGCGGAGCCGGGGGCGCTGGTAGGGTTCGCAGGTCCCAGGGTCATCAAGCAGACCATCGGCCAGGATCTGCCGGAAGGCTTCCAGACCGCGGAATTTTTACAGGAGCATGGCATTATCGACGGTATCGTTAAGCGGGAAAATCTAAAGAAGACCATTTATTTCCTGATCAAATCACACCAGTGCAGGGAAAAGGAGTACGCTGCTTTCACGCCGGGCACGGAATCTCATTTTGAGCTGAATGAGATTCTCAGGGAGCAGGTTTGGAAGGTACGCCCCAAGGACGCGTGGGAAAAGGTCAAGGCGGCGAGGCGCATGGAAAGGGCATCTGCCTGTGATTACATGGAGCATCTCTTTGATTATTTTGTGGAGTCCCATGGAGACAGGGCATTTCGGGATGACCCCGCAATCATTGGCGGCATCGGATTCCTGGACGGGCAGCCGGTGACTGTCATTGCAGACCATAAGGGCAAGGACTTGAAAGAGTGCCAGATGCGTAACTATGGCATGCCCATGCCCGAAGGCTACCGCAAGGCGCTGCGACTGATGAAGCAGGCGGAGAAATTTAACAGGCCGATCATCAGCTTTGTCAACACTTCAGGAGCATTTCCGGGGATCGAAGCGGAGGAGAGGGGACAGGGAGAAGCCATCGCGCGTAACCTGATGGAAATGGCATCCCTGAAGGTACCCGTCCTGTGTATTTTCATTGGCGAGGGCGGCAGCGGCGGGGCGCTTGCCACCGGCGTGGGGAACGAGGTCTGGATGCTGGAGAACGCCACTTATTCCATCCTTTCCCCGGAGGGGTTTGCGTCCATCCTATGGAAAGATTCCGGCAAAGCCAGGGAGGCCAGCGAGGTGATGCGGATCACGGCCCAGGACCTGAAGCATTTAAAAGTGATCGACCAGATCATACCGGAGTTCGGCGGAGCCGATGACAGTACGGCAGAGGCCATTTCCGGCTATTTAAAGGAGAAGATCAAGGAATTCCTTGAGAAATACCGCGGAAAGAGCGGTGAGGAGATTGCCGCGGAGAGATACGGGCGGTTTCGGAAATTTTAAGGGACTGTATTTGGAAGCACAAAGGGATATGGAGAGCAGAAAGCATATGTCAATGAGAATAATCGGAACGGGAAGCGCCCTTCCCGCAAAGCAGGTAAGTAATGAGGAACTGGAAAAGCTGGTGGATACTTCGGACGAATGGATCCGGGAGAGGACCGGGATTGGCTGCAGGCATATCTCCACCGAGGAGACGGCCGCATCCCTGGCGGCGGAAGCCTGTAAAAAGGCATTGGAAAGGGCAGGCCGTCAGGCTTCGGAAGTGGAATTGCTGTTGGTGGCGACCTGCTCGCCGGAGATGGCACTTCCCTGTACGGCCTGCCAGGTGCAGGAGCTGATCGGGGCGGAGCATGCCGTGGCTTTTGACCTGAACGCCGCCTGTGCCGGCTTCCTGTTTGCGCTGAACACTGCCTATGCCTATATCTCGGCAGGCATTTACCATAATGCCCTGATTGCCGGCACGGAGGTGCTGTCCAAGATCATCGACTGGTCGGACAGGGGTACCTGTATCCTGTTTGGGGACGGCGCCGGCGCCGTCATGGCAGAACAATGCGAGAGCGGCGGCATATTGGGTTTTGTGCAGCATTCCGACGGCACCAGGGGGGGCGTCCTGGCTTGCGGCAGCCGCAACCTGGAAAATCCCTATTTTACCTCCCAAGACTTTATGCCATATGTGCGGATGGACGGCAGGGCGGTGTTCGCTTTTGCGGTACGGCAGGTCCCTGCCAGCATAGAAGAGGTGTTGGAGAAAACCGGAATCGAAGCGGGGGAGGTGGATCTTTTTGTGCTCCATCAGGCCAACTGCCGTATTATAGAGGGGATTGCCAAGCGGCTGAAGGCGGATCCCTCGAAATTTCCCATCAACCTGGACAGGGTGGGAAATATGTCTTCTGCTGCGATTCCGGTGCTGTTGGATGAGCTGAACGGCCAGGGAAGGCTTATCCCCGGCATGACATTGGTGCTTTCCGGTTTCGGCGCGGGCCTCACTTACGGGGCTTGTGTATTAAAATGGTAAAAGTTAGGCCAAAAGTCCATTGACTTTTTTTGCGAAATGGGTAAATTATATATATGAGGTTCATGCCTCATAGAGATGAAAGGCATCGGTAAATATGGCACGGGATACAAAGCGCTCTATTAATGAATTGTTGGTAAATCTGTTTAATCAGGTGATGGATCTGGAAGGGAAGGCAGTTATCACACCACAGTTTGGTGATATTACTAACAACGACATGCATATTATTGAGGCCATCGGGATCGAGGAACCCCGTAATATGTCCGTTATAGCGCATAAGCTGTCCGTCACCGTGGGCACCCTGACTACCAATATGAACGGCCTGGAGAAAAAAGGCTATATCATGCGCCAGCGCAGCCAGGAGGACAAGCGTGTTGTTTACGTGCTTCTTACCGAAAAGGGGAAGAAAGCCTTTTATCATCACCGTGATTTTCACAAGAAAATGATAAAGGCTATTGTAAAGGATTTAAGTGAGGAGGAGATGGAGATCCTGTATCGCTGCCTCCAAAACCTGAACCATTTTCTGGAGCCGGAAGGAACGACATAAGCTATGGACAGAGAACAGATATTACAGGCTACAAGTGCCACTATGCTTATGGGTATAGTGGCATTACTGCTATTTATTGTCTGCCGATTTTTCATCAGGAACCACAGGAAGAACGTACTGGTAAAAATGGCATTGCAAACATTGGACGGGGTTTTCCCCAGGATTGCAAGGATCAATTACCGTACGGCAGAATGTGTCTTTATCAGTGACAGAGGAGAAAGGGAAGCCATTCCTTTTAAAATTTATGACTGGTATGATTTCCGGATTCCTTTTCTGGAGTCTGTCTATGCGGAAGACCAGGAAAAAGTGCGTACCTTTACTTCCCTGGAGCATATGCGAAGGGTGAAAGAGGGTGAGAGGCCCAGTGATACCTGTATTTATAAGGCAAGGCAGCAGGCAGCAGGATATCAGTGGATGCAGATGATCATCATTCCTGCCGGGGAGCTGGACTGCGTCATGGTCTATGTCAGATGTGTGGACGAATCGGTACGGGCCGATCAGCTGTATAAGGAACAGCTATGGGAGATGCTGCAGAAGTCCAGGGATGCGGAGGGTTCCAAGACGGAATTCCTGAGACATATGTGCAATGACCTGCGCATTCCTTTAAATGAAATCATTGAATTGAATGCTCGTGCAAGGGAAACGATAGGACAGGGAGAGCTGCAGCAATTGAGGCATTGCCTGGCCCGCATAGAAAGTGTGGGGAGCTATATGCGGACCATGTTAAATGACATTTGCCAGGTGAGTATATTCCGGGAATGGCGGGTGAAAACTACCAAAGTGCCGTTTTCCCTGCGGGAAGTGCTGCATAGCTGCCGGGACTATTGTATGAATATGGACGGGATCCCAAAGGGGATTGTTTTTGAAATGCAGCTGGATGAAAATCTCAAACAGCGGTATAATGGGGATGGAAGCAGGATCACCCAGCTGCTGAACGCATTGTTGGCTAACGCATATCAATTTAACCGTGAGGGCGGTAAGGTATTGCTGAAGGTATGGCTGTCGGAGACAGGCAGCGGCTGGGACGAAGTGGCCATTTCGGTGTGCGACACAGGCAGCGGCATCGGAGAAGGGCAGCTGGCGGCCATCCGGAGCTTCTTTGGCCAGGACAGGCAGACAGCTGTGAAATTGCAGGATGGCATAGGGTTAGGGTTTTTCTTTGTCAAACGTGCATTGGATGCCATAGACGGCCGTGTGTATGTGGAGAGCAGAGAGGGAGAAGGAAGCGCCTTTTCGGTCTTGCTGAGGCTGGAGCATATGAAAAGCGCTGTGGAGAGGGCGAAAGAAAATTTAAAGGTCCTTGTGGTGGATGACAATGAGATACACCGTGAGATTGCGTCGGAGATCCTGACGATAAACAGTTTCCGTTCGGTCAGCTGTGACAGCGGAGAACAGGCATTAAGGGTTTTCCGGGAGAGTGAGCCGGGTACCTTTGACGTGGTTCTGACCGATATCGAGATGCCGGAGATGGATGGCCATCAGCTGGCATCCGAGATCAGAAGCTCCGACCATGCGGACGGGAAAAAAGTACGGATCATAGCCCTGACCGTTAACGATAATGATGAAGAGCGCAGAAAGGCGCTGCAGAGCGGAATGGACCAATTTCTGGCGAAACCTTTCCAGCTGGGGGAATTTAAGCAGGCGCTGGAAGAATGGATCGTATAGGGAGCAATGGGCGCCTGATGTTTGCGCTGCCTGGGCGGCTTGTCCGGAAGTGTGGAAGCACTTCGGAATGGAGAGTTACATGAGTACAAATGCATCGGGAAATAACCGGTTCGGAAATCTGAAGACAATGATTTATGGAAGGACAGGCATTATTATGCTGGGGTTTCTGGCACAGCTGGTATTGCTGGTCATTGCCTTTTATTGGCTGCGCGGTTACAGTTATTTGTTTTACATTTTTTTTCTGATTATCAGCGGTGTGGCCGTAGTCCATATTTTTAATTCCGGGGGAAATCCCGATATGAAGCTTGCCTGGATGTTCCCCATCGCTATATTCCCCATATTTGGGGCAATCTTTTACACCACGATTATTATGCAGCCGGGAGCAAAAGTCATGTACGGCAGGCTGCAGAAGTTGGCCCAGTATACAAGGGTGTATGTGAAGATACGGGAGGAATCCGAGGAAAAGCTGCGCCAGGAAAGTCCTTCCATGGGTCAGCTTGCACATTATCTGGGAAAGTACGACAACAGTCCCGTGTATGACAATACGCAGGTAACATACTATTATTTGGGCGATGAACAGTTTCCTGCCATGATCGAGGAGCTGCAGAAGGCGGAGAAGTTCATTTTTATGGAATTTTTCATTGTCAGCGGCGGCAGGATGATGGAGGCGGTGATTGACGTCCTGAAGGAAAAGGCAAAACAGGGAGTGGAGGTGCGGTTTTTGTATGACGGCACCAATGTATTGTGGAACCTTCCCAGCTTTTTTCCGAAAATGATGGAGGAGGAGGGGATCAAGTGCAAGGTATTCTCACCTATCAAGCCTGTCTTTTCCCCCCATTTTAACAACCGGGACCATCGGAAGATCCTGGTGGTGGACGGCCGGGTGGCATTTACCGGAGGGATCAATATTGCGGATGAATATATCAACGAAAAACTCCGCTTCGGGCATTGGAAGGATGTGGGGATAAAGCTGGCCGGGGATGCGGTGGAGCGTTTTACCTATATGTTCCTGGAACTCTGGAATGAGTCGGGGAAGCAGGGGGAAAATTATGAAAAGTACGTCTGTCCCGAAGACGCATCCTGTCCCAGCGACGGATATGTGATCCCTTACAGCGTCTGCCCTCTGGGGCCGGAACGGGTAGGGGAGAAGGTTTATTTGGATATTGTCAATACGGCCCATACCTATGTGCATATTATGACACCTTACCTTATCCTGGACCATCAGATGATGATGGCGCTGTGCTTTGCGGCCAAAAGAGGGGTGGAGGTAGTGATCATTATGCCCCATGTGCCGGATAAGAAGTATGCCTTTATGCTGGCGAAAACGTATTATAATGAGCTGCTGGAAGCGGGAGTAAAGATATATGAGTATGCCCCCGGCTTTGTCCATGCGAAGCTGTTTGTGGCGGATGACCTGAAGGCGGTGGTGGGGACGGTAAACCTGGATTACCGCAGCCTGTACCATCATTTTGAATGCGGTGCGGTGCTGTACCGGAATTCCCAGATCTCCGTGATGGAACAGGATGTACAGGAGACTTTGGGCAGGTGTATTGAGATGAAGGTGGAAGATTATAGAAGGTTAAAGCTTTGGGAGAGATTCCTGGGCCGGTTAATGAGAGTTGTGGCGCCTTTGATGTAGGCGCCATTTTTTCTGCGGATCCCTTTTTTATATCCTGCGGCTTGTCGCTGTTGGCAGAAGGGACGGCATCAGGGCGGCGGAAAAGAGTATGGCCGGACGGAATAAAAATGCCCTGTGGGGAAACTTTTTTACAGGAACCTCGTCTTATATATCAGAAAAGAAATGCAGATTGAAAAATCATGCTGAAGCACTGTAGTAATGAGTGCGGATGATACCGGCATATCCGTACAGACACGGAACAAATGCCAATAAGAGGCAATTGGGGCAGGAGGAAAAATTTTGAGGGATACGGAAATAATGGATCTGTATTGGGCCAGGGATGAGCGTGCCATCCATGAGACCCAGCACAGATATGGCAGATATTGCTACAGTATTGCTTATAATATATTAAAGGACAGGGAGGACTCGGATGAGTGCGTCAACGACACCTGGCTTAGGGCATGGAACGTGATCCCGCCCAAACGGCCGGAGCGACTGGAATTGTTTCTGGGTACTATTACCCGCAATCTGTCCTTTGACAAATGGAAGGGGAAGCATGCCATGAAACGTGGGAGCGGCGAGATGACGGTGGCGCTGGACGAGCTGGTGGAATGTGTGCCGGACAGGCATAATACGGAGGAAGAAGTGGAGGCGGCGGAGTTAGAGAGGCTGATCAATGAGTTCCTGCATTCCCTGCCGGAAAAAGAATGCAATGTATTTCTGCGCAGGTATTGGTATGTGGAAGAATACAGCGAGATTGCAAAGCGGTATGGCATAAAGCTCAATACGGTAAAAACGATGCTCTTCCGTACAAGGACACGGTTGAAGGATTTTCTGGAAAAGGAGGGCGTGGCATTATGAGTGACCAGGCGATTAGGCTTTTTGAAGCTCTGTCCGGTGTGGACGAGGAGCTTTTGGAGCGCAGTAACCGGAAGGCCGGCGGAAAAGCGACAAATGTCCGCCGCCTGTTTTGGAGAAATGGCAGGGCAATGGCAGCATGTATCTGCCTGATCGTAGTGGGGGCGGCAGCATGGAGCGGCTACCGCCTGGTAACCGGACCTTGTGGGGCGGACTCTTCCCAGTTCAATCAAGCTCCTGGGGAGTTCTACGGTATGGCGAAGGACGTTGCCGAGTGGGGTTGGGGGGCCGCCGGCGGAACGGAAACGAATGACGTTTCTGCCCTGGAACCGGCTGCAGGAACAACGGAAAATGAGTTGAAGGCAGAAATTGCCCCAGACGGAAATGCGGCAGGGGTGGGAACCATGGACGACGTAAGCACGGCCGCAGCGGAACAGGAGGCAATGCAGGATATGCAGTGCCAGGTGTCAGCAAGTATGACATACTCCACGGAATGCCAAGGCAGCAGTTCGGATATGCAGTCAGCCGGTAAAACGGACGAAACGGACAGGTTCAGGGAAAACATGTTGGGGTTATATGAGAAAGAAAACGGCCTCACTGATTCCAGGCAGGAGGTTTCCTGGGAAGAGGCATCCGCAGTACAGCCTTTTGCCGCCTATGTTCCGTCAGTCCTTCCCGGGGAATATGATCCCCTTTCCGTCAGGAGGAGCGTTGATACCGATGCCTGGGACAATATGATTTTTATATGGAGCAACGGAGAAGAGATTTTTACGCTGAATATGACCCAGGGCCAGGCGCTTACCGAAGAAGAGATAGAGAAGAGGGACGGACTGTATCAATATCCGGCGGAAAGGTTCCGGGAGGATATGATCCCGGAACCTTTGGATGGGCGGATTACATTCACGCTTTATTATGCGGATGGAATGCAGATCGACTTTGCCGGATGTGTCACTGCCGGCGAAATGTGGGAAGTGGTGGAATCCGTTGGAAAATAGCAGTGGCATCGTGGAGGGCGTCTGGCGGAAACCGTCAGACGCTCTCATTTTCGCGCATGCGGTAGCCAATACCTATCTCGGTAAAGACATACTGAGGCTGGGCAGGGTTCTTCTCTATCTTTCGGCGGATATTTGCCATGTTTACACGGAGAATCTGGTTATTGCTGTCCATGTATGGCCCCCATATGGCATTCATGATAAATTTATAGGTCAACACTCGGCCGGAATTCTCAGCCAGAAGTGACAGAAGCTGGTATTCAATCTGGGTGAGATGTACTTCCGTCCCGTTTATGTAGATCATTCTCCGCTCAAAGTTTATTTCCAGGTCGGCGGCCTTGTATATCTTTTCCGGGACAGCGGTGTGGCTGTGCCTGAGAGAGGTTCGGATCCGTGCCATCAGTTCCGCAGGCCCGAAAGGCTTGGTGATATAATCGTCGGCTCCCAGGTCGAGGGCCAGTACTTTGTCTTCTTCCTTTGTGCGGGCAGATATGACGATCACGGAAATCCTGCTCCAGCTGCGGAGCTGCCTGAGTACGTCACAGCCATCTATATCAGGCAGTCCCAAATCAAGCAGGATTACATCGGGACAGAAGGAAGCGGCAAGGCTTACGCCCTCCTTACCTGAGAGCGCAGTAATAACACGATATCCGTTTCCGCTCAGTGAGGTGGTGATAAAGGAGCAGATACTTTTGTCGTCTTCAATGAGTAGGATGTTGATTTTGGTGTTCATTGCAGTAAATTTTCCTTTCTGTTAAGAGAGAGTCTCCTCCTTTGTCTTGGGGAGCGTAAATGTAAATTCGGCGCCATGCTTATGGTTTTTACCGGTCAGCATGCCGTGGTGTGCGGTGATAATGGTCTTACAGATCGCCAGTCCTATCCCCATGCCTTTGTGGGTGTCCACGGAGCGCGGATTTGTGTAATCCATACCGTTGAACAGGCTGTTAAGCTTTTCATTGGGTATGCCTACGCCATAGTCTTTTACGGTAAAGGTAACTTCCTCGCCGATATCCTCCACGATAAAGTCTATGGGATCGCTGCACTTGGAATGGTACAGGGCATTTTCCAACAGATTGATGGTGACTTGCTCGATCAATACCGCATCCATGGGAAGCATAATGAATTCATCGGGAATTTTTGCATGGATAGTGCATTCGGGATGGCGCTTCTCCATTTTCTGTAACGCTTCCGCAACAACTTCTTCGATGGATTCCTCACTGGTGCTGATACAGAAATCCTGGCCCCGGATGCGGGTAACGGAGAGCAGGTTCTCCACCATGTTGATGAGCCAGTTGGAATCTTCGTAGATGTTTGTGACAATGTTGGTCTTTTCCTTTTCTGTCAGATGTTCCTGATTTTCCAGAAAGGCTACGCTGTTTCCTATAATGCCGGTAAGGGGAGTGCGCAGGTCGTGGGAGATCGCCCGCAGTAGATTGGCACGCATTTTCTCCATTTCGGCTTCGGAAAGCTGCTTCTCCCGCTCTGCGATAGTGTTGGCCTGGACCACCATGTGGGAAGAAAGCGTGCTGACAAAAATGGTGATTGCCAGCATGGAGATAAGGGTCACGGGAAAGTCGGAAGAAACGATACCATACTTTACGAAAAACAATATTGCAGACAGGGTATACATGATTCCATATATGTATCCTACGGTAAAGTATGAAACTATCACCAGAAAGAAGACAAAGAACACAGTGGTATTGATATTTCTGCCCATTGCAAAATATAAGATGCCTGAAAAGCCTGTGGCGGCAGCAATGCAGAGAAGCAGCACCATCAGGCTGAAAAGATGCTTTTGATATGAAGGAAGTAGATTTAATTTTCTGGTAATCATAAAAACAACTTTCTCCATTCATCATATTACTATGTTTTAATTATAAAGCTTTTTGCGTATGATATCAACAATCCGGCGTTAAGATAGTGTTAAGAAATGGGGGCATAAAGAGACCCGGTGGGACGGTTTTGTCCATTCACCGGGATAAGAGTTGTCTATTGATTCTATTGATTCTATTGATTATGTGGTCAGCTGCGCCACCGGCCGGAAGCGCCACAGGGCAGGACCAATCCCGATTCTGCCACGGGAAGTCCCACCTCGTCCGACTCTGCCGTTCCGCCGAAGCGTTTTACGATGGCGGTGTTTATCATGTAGGACAGAACCGCGGGCTGCAGGCCGGTAGTATAGGAATTGAGCAAAAAGAATATGGCGTCTTTGGATAGGATCTGTGTCGTCAGTTCGAGAAAAGGCCAGATGCTTTCCTCTATTTTCCAGACCTCTCCCTTAGGGCCCCTGCCATAGGAGGGGGGATCCATGATGATGCCGTCGTATTTGCTTCCCCGGCGGATCTCCCGCTCCACGAATTTCACGCAGTCGTCCACCAACCAGCGTATGGGGGCATTTCCCAGTCCGGAGGAGGAGGCGTTTTCCTTTGCCCAGCCGACCATGCCTTTGGAAGCGTCCACATGGGTCACGGAAGCGCCTGCCGCGGCAGCTGCCAGTGTGGCGCCTCCGGTGTATGCGAAAAGGTTCAGTATTTTGAGCTGCCTGCCGGGAGTACGTCGCATCGCGTCCCGGATCAGGCCTGAGAACCAGTCCCAATTTACCGCCTGCTCGGGGAAAAGGCCGGTGTGCTTAAAGCTGAACGGCTTTAAGTGGAAGGTGAGGGCGGATGCCTCCGGGTTGGCAGAGCGCTTTTCTGAAATACCAGGGTCTTCCGCCGAGCCGGTAAAAGGTTCTCTCAGGCAGGAAGGGGACTCCGCCAGGCAGGGGAGGGGATACCGGACCGTCCACTCGTCGGGCAGGCCGAAAAACTCCCACTCCCCTCCGCCTTTGGCGCTTCGGTGGTAATGGCCGTTTTTCTGCTTCCACCCCTTATGGCTGTGTGGGGTGTCCCAAATGACCTGGGGATCGGGGCGTACCAGGACATAATTGCCCCACCGCTCCAGCTTTTCACCGCAGGAGGTGTCCAATACTTCGTAATCGTTCCAGTTATCTGCAATCCACATAAACAGGGATTCCTTTCTTCTATATATTGGTGTACAGGTGACGCTTTTGATTGTATCCGCGCTTCCCGTCAGGTTTCTTAATGAAATCATACATCAATGCCGTTAAGCTTTCAAGCGGTAAGCGTAAATAGTTTGTTGCGGGAGAGGGCACAGCGCATAGGCAGAACTTACTGAATTAATTATAGAAGGAACGGGATTTCCGGTGCAAAAAAAATTTTCGGAAAAAAAAGCAATTTTTTTCAAAAAAACCCTTGCCAAAAGGACTTTCACCATGTATACTATCAATTGCTGTGGCATGATAGCTGTGAAACGAGAGGTTGCTGGTTGTCAGCAATGATAATCAGGTTTTCCGTGGAGCGAATGTCAAGTTAGGAAACTGACGACAAGTCACTGTACAAAATTTGAGTCTGCAGGATATGCAGAAACGACGTGAAAGTCCCTGGCCGGAAAGAAATACGTTGCGTAAAGGCTTAGGACACACACGGGAGAGTGTACAGTCACCGCTTGTCGTACTAAAATGAAAATGAGAATTTTCATTTCGTTAAAAGTGCGAAAAGGAGGCGACTTTTTTTATGGCAAGTCAAGTTATGAGAATTACCCTGAAGGCATATGAGCATCAGCTGGTTGATGCATCTGCCAAGAAAATCATCGAAACTGTAAAGAAGACCGGATCTGAGGTGAGCGGCCCGGTGCCCCTCCCCACCAAGAAAGAGGTTATCACGATCCTGAGGGCGGTACACAAGTACAAGGACTCCAGAGAGCAGTTCGAGCAGAGGACCCATAAGAGACTGATCGATATCATCACACCCACCCAGAAGACGGTGGATGCATTGCAGAGGCTGGAAATGCCCGCAGGTGTTTATATCGATATCAAAATGAAGAGCAAGTAAGGCTGTACGCTTTTTGTTCCGATTTAAAAATGTAAAAATTTATAACCTCTACTTAGACGTAAGAACACGCAAATCGCAACGTTTCCCATAAGCGTGGTCCGCTATGTAGAATGTGCCGCCCCGTAGGCCATACGGCGGTGCAGGCAGTCCGAAAGGGCAGAAAGAGAGGAAATATGAAGAAAGCAATTCTGGCAACAAAGGTCGGTATGACCCAGATCTTCCATGAAGACGGCAGCCTGATCCCTGTGACAGTCCTTCAGGCAGGCCCCTGTGTAGTGACCCAGGTCAAGACCCAGGAGAACGATGGCTACAGCGCAGTGCAGGTTGGCTTCGTTGACAAGAAAGACAGGATCATCAATAAGGATGCAAAGGGCAAGAGGGAAATCATCCACAGACATGGTACGAGCAAACCGGAGCAGGGCCACTTCAAGAAAGCCGGCGTAAGCTCCAAGAGATATGTGAGAGAGTTCAAGTTTGACAATTCCGAGGAATACACCCTGGGTTCGGAAATCAAGGCTGACATCTTCGCACAGGGCGACAAGATTGACGCGTCTGCGATTTCCAAAGGTAAAGGTTTCCAGGGCGCGATCAAGAGACACGGACAGCACAGAGGGCCTATGAAGCACGGTTCCAAGTTCCATCGCCATCAGGGTTCCAACGGAGCATGTTCCTCACCCAGCCGCGTGTTCAAGGGCAAGGGGATGCCGGGACATATGGGTTGCGTAAAGGTAACCGTACAGAATCTCGAGGTAGTAAGAGTGGATGCCGAGAAGAATCTGCTGCTGGTTAAGGGAGCGGTGCCCGGACCCAAGAAGGCATTGGTAACCATCAAAGAGACCGTTAAGGCATAAAGCCAGTTTAGTGCGAAAGGAGGACCAATCAAATGGCAAACGTATCTGTTTATAATATGGAAGGCAAGGAAGTTGGTACGATCGAATTAAACGATGCGGTATTCGGTGTGGAAATAAATGAGCACTTAGTACACATGGCGGTTGTACAGCAGCTTGCAAATAAACGTCAGGGAACCCAGAAGGCAAAGACCCGCGCAGAAGTGTCCGGCGGCGGAAGAAAACCCTGGAGACAGAAGGGCACAGGACATGCGAGACAGGGTTCAACAAGAGCTCCCCAGTGGAAAGGCGGCGGCGTTGTGTTCGCTCCCGTACCCAGGGATTACTCATTCAAGCTGAACAAGAAAGAGAAGAGGGCGGCCCTTAAGTCCGCACTGACCAGTAAAGTACAGGACAGCAGTCTGGTGGTGGTTGACGAGCTGAAGTTCGATGAGATCAAGACCAAGAATTTTGTGTCAGTAATGAACAACCTGAAAGTGCAGAAGGGTTTGGTGGTAATTGCCGACAATGATGCAAATGTGGTAATGTCCGCCAGGAACCTGGCTGATATAGATACTACACTGGTAAACACCATCAATGTATATGACATCATGAAAGCCAAGACCCTTGTCCTTACAAAGGACGCTGTGGAGAAGATTGAGGAGGTGTACGCATAATGGCAGATATTAAATACTATGACGTTATCCTCAAACCGGTTATTACTGAGAAGAGTATGGCTGGTATGGGCGAGAAGAAATATACGTTCCTGGTTCATACAGAGGCTAACAAAATCATGATCAAGGATGCTGTCGAGAAAATGTTCGACGGTGCAAAGGTAAAGACTGTCAATACCATGAATTGCCAGGGGAAGAAGAAAAGGCGTGGGATGGTCGTAGGCAGAACCGCCAAGACCAAGAAGGCAATTGTCACTCTTACCGAGGACAGCAAGGATATCGAGATTTTTGCTGGTTTATAAAATGACGAAAAGATTTTCCGGGTTTGAAAGTTGCCCGCCAAGAAAATCTGTGTTCCGTCGGAAAGGGCCATGCGGTTCTTTCGGTTAGCGTTTAAGTATGCGGCCTGAAACAGGCTGCGCTAGATTGATATGTTAAGGAGATAAAACAATGGGTATCAAAACATATAATCCCTATACACCCTCCAGAAGAAATATGACCGGTTCCGATTTCGCTGAGATCACCAAGACTACACCGGAGAAGAGCCTTTGCACTTCTCTGAAGAAGAATGCGGGCCGTAACAATCAGGGTAAGATTACTGTGAGACACCATGGGGGCGGCTCCAGAAGAAAGTACAGAATCATTGATTTTAAGAGAAATAAGGACGGTATTCCTGCAAAGGTCATCGGCATTGAGTACGATCCCAATAGAACTGCCAATATCGCGCTGATCTGCTACGCGGATGGCCAGAAGGCTTATATCATTGCCCCTGAAGGCCTGACCGACGGCATGACCGTTATGAACGGTGCGACAGCGGAAGTGAGAGTAGGAAATTGTCTTCCCTTATCTGAGATCCCTGTAGGTACTCAGGTACACAATGTTGAGCTTTATCCCGGCAAGGGCGGCCAGCTGGTTCGTTCCGCCGGAAACAGCGCACAGCTGATGGCAAAGGAAGGAAAGTACGCAACACTCCGTCTTCCCTCCGGCGAGATGAGGATGGTTCCCCTTGTATGCCGTGCAACTGTAGGCGTTGTGGGCAATGCGGATCACAGCCTTGTCAAGATCGGTAAAGCAGGACGTAAGCGCCATATGGGCATCCGCCCTACGGTACGCGGTTCTGTTATGAACCCTAACGACCATCCTCACGGCGGTGGTGAAGGCAAGACCGGTATCGGACGTCCCGGTCCCAGCACACCTTGGGGTAAGCCTGCTTTAGGTCTCAAGACACGTAAGGCTAAGAAGGCTTCCAACAAGCTGATTGTGAGAAGACGTGACGGCAGGGCAATCAAATAATATGTTTTTGTATAAAAACAGGAGGAAAGACAATGGCTAGATCACTTAAAAAAGGACCTTTCGCAGACGAAAGCCTGTTAAAGAAAGTAGACGCTTTAAATGCATCAGGGCAGAAGCAGGTCATCAAGACCTGGTCCCGCCGCTCTACAATTTTCCCTTCTTTTGTGGGACATACATTTGCGGTGCATGACGGCAGAAAACATGTTCCCGTATATGTAACCGAGGATATGGTTGGCCATAAGCTCGGCGAGTTCGTGGCAACCAGAACTTACAGAGGGCACGGCAAGGACGAGAAGAAGTCTAAGGTGAGGTAAGTAGGTTCCCAACGCACAATCGCCCGGGAGGGCATTGCGGCTGTCTGCCTGCGGGCCGGGGTCCGTAGCAGATGCGTTGCAGTTATTCTGAAAAGGAGGATTTATATCTATGGCTAAAGGACATAGAAGTCAAATTAAGAGAGAGAGAAACGCCCAGAAGGATACAAGGCCTTCGGCAAAGTTATCATACGCCAGAGTGTCCGTACAGAAGGCATGTTTCGTATTAGATGCGATCAGAGGCAAGGACGTACAGACCGCGCTTGGCATTTTGGAGTACAATCCCAGATACGCTTCCGGCCTTATCAAGAAGCTGCTTGAGTCGGCTATTGCAAACGCTGAGAACAACAACGGTATGAACAGGGAGAACCTGTATGTGGCAGAGTGCTACGCCAACAAGGGGCCTACCATGAAACGCATACAGCCCAGGGCACGGGGCACGGCTTACAGGATCGAAAAGAGAATGAGCCACATCACTGTTGTTCTTGATGAGAAGAAGTAAGGAAAGGAGCAGACAAAATGGGACAGAAAGTTAATCCTCACGGCCTTAGAGTCGGTGTTATTAAAGATTGGGATTCCAAGTGGTACGCTGACAGCGAGTTTGCTGATTATCTGGTAGAAGACTACGAGATCAGAAAGTACCTGAAGAAGAAGTTATACAATGCAGGCGTTGCTAAAATAGAAGTCGAGAGGGCATCCGACAGAGTCAGAGTGATCATCCACACTGCAAAACCCGGCGTGATCATCGGCAAGGGCGGCGCTGAGATCGAGGTTACCAAGGCAGAGCTGGCGAAGCTCACCGACAAGAAGGTGCTGGTAGACATCAAGGAAATTAAGAAACCCGATAAAGATGCCCAGCTGGTTGCAGAGAACATTGCCCAGCAGCTGGAGAACCGTGTGTCTTACAGACGTGCCATGAAATCCTGCATGGGCAGGACCATGAAGGCCGGCGCCCTTGGAATCAAGGCAGCCTGTGCCGGACGCCTGGGCGGCGCCGATATCGCAAGAAGCGAGTTTTACAGCGAGGGTACCATCCCTCTTCAGACCCTGAGGGCAGATATCGACTATGGCTTTGCAGAGGCGGATACCACCTATGGTAAAGTCGGCGTCAAGGTTTGGATCTACAAGGGCGAGATCCTTCCTACAAAGGAAAATCAAATGGAAGGGAGCGATAAATAATCATGTTAATGCCGAAAAGAGTTAAACGTCGTAAACAGTTCCGTGGCAGCATGGCCGGTAAGGCAATGAGAGGTAACACTCTTACCTTCGGTGAATATGGTCTTGTTGCTACCGAACCCTGCTGGATCAAGTCCAATCAGATTGAGGCAGCGCGTATTGCGCTTACCCGTTATACAAAGCGTACAGGTAAAGTCTGGATCAAGATATTCCCCGATAAGCCTGTGACGGCAAAACCCGCCGAGACCCGTATGGGTTCCGGTAAAGGTACCCTGGAGTACTGGGTGGCAGTTGTAAAACCCGGTCGTGTTATGTTTGAGATCGCCGGTGTTCCTGAAGAGTCGGCAAAGGAGGCTCTGCGTCTGGCTATGCATAAGCTTCCCTGCAAATGTAAAATCGTTTCTAAGGCAGATTTGGAAGGCGGTGTAGAATAATGAAATCTAGCAAGTTTGTAGAAGAATTAAAGGGCAAGTCCGTTGAGGAATTAGGTCAGGATCTTGTTGCTGCAAAGAAAGAACTTTTCAATTTGAGATTCCAGAACGCAACCAATCAGCTGGATAATACTGCAAGGATCAAAGAGGTAAGGAAGAACATTGCACGTATTCAGACAGTCATCACCGAAAAAGCAAGAGCTTGACCGGTGTGAGCGAGGAAAGGAGATCAATCGTGGAAAGAAATTTAAGAAAAACCCGTACTGGCAAGGTTGTCAGCGATAAGATGGATAAGACGATCGTAGTAGCTATTGAAGAGCATGTAAAGCATCCTCTGTACAAGAAGGTTGTTAAGAGCACATATAAGCTGAAGGCTCACGACGAGAACAACGAGTGCAATATCGGTGATACCGTAAAGGTTATGGAGACAAGGCCTCTGTCCAAGGACAAGAGATGGAGACTTGTGGAGATCGTTGAGAGAGCGAAGTAATTTGACCGTAATATGGTGAAGGAGGAAAATCATGGTTCAGCAGGAAACAAGACTGAAAGTTGCTGATAACACCGGTGCGAAAGAGTTACTCTGCATCAGAGTTATGGGCGGCTCTACAAGAAGATATGCACAGATCGGCGATGTGATTGTTGCTTCCGTTAAAGATGCAACACCCGGCGGAGTTGTAAAGAAGGGTGATGTTGTTAAGGCTGTAGTTGTCCGCACTGTAAAAGGCGCACGCCGCAAGGACGGTTCCTATATAAAGTTCGATGAGAACGCTGCAGTGATCATCAAGGATGACAAGACACCCAGAGGAACACGTATTTTTGGGCCGGTAGCAAGAGAGCTTCGTGAAAAGCAGTTCATGAAGATCGTATCTCTGGCTCCCGAAGTATTATAAGGAGGCGCTATATGGCTACATTGAAGATTAAAAAGGGTGATACCGTAAAGGTGATCGCCGGTAAAGATTGTAATGCGGAGGGAAAGGTAATTTCCGTAGATGCCAAGAAGGGTAAGGTATTGGTGGAGGGCGTGAACATGATCACAAAGCACGCAAAACCTTCCCAGTCCAATCCCAACGGTGGTATCGTTCAGAAGGAAGCTCCTATTGATATATCCAATGTAATGCTTGTCTTCAAGGGCAAGGCTACCAGAGTCGGTTTCAAGATGGATGGGGACAGGAAAGTCCGTTTTGCCAAAGCAACCGGCGAAGTGATTGATTGATCAATAGGAAGGAGGAACGAAAAGTGGCAAGATTAAAAGATTTTTACTACGAGGAGATCGTAGGCGCTATGATGAAAAAGTTTGGATATAAGAACGTTATGGAAGTTCCCAAACTGGATAAGATCGTCGTTAACATGGGCGTTGGTGAAGCGAAGGAGAACGCTAAGGTTTTGGAGAATGCCGTTTCCGATATGGAGATCATCACCGGACAGAAAGCAGTACTTACCAAGGCAAAGCACTCCATTGCTAACTTTAAGATCCGTGAAGGTATGGCTATCGGCTGTAAGACCACTCTCCGTGGCGAGAAGATGTATGAGTTCCTTGACCGCCTTGTGAATTTGGCATTGCCCCGTGTACGTGACTTCAGAGGCGTCAATCCCGATGCGTTCGACGGCAGAGGTAATTATGCCCTTGGTATCAAGGAGCAGTTTATCTTCCCCGAGATCGAGTATGACAAGATTGATAAGACCAGAGGTATGGATGTTATTTTTGTAACCACTGCTAAGACCGATGAAGAAGCACGCGAGCTGTTGACTCTGTTCAATATGCCATTCGCAAAGCAGCAATAAGGAGGTAAATTCTCATGGCTAAGACATCAATGAAGATTAAACAGCAGCGCAAGCCTAAGTTTTCCACTCAGGCATATACACGTTGTAAGATATGCGGCCGTCCCCATGCGGTTTTGAAGAAATACGGAATTTGTAGAGTTTGCTTCCGTGAACTGGCATACAAGGGCCAGATTCCCGGAGTAAAGAAGGCAAGTTGGTAGGAAGGAGGAAATAGACAATGACAATGAGCGATCCCATTGCAGATATGCTTACAAGAATCCGTAACGCAAACACTGCAAAACATGATACAGTTGATGTTCCTGCTTCTAAAATGAAGCTGGCAATTGCAGCCATCCTTTTAGAAGAGGGTTATATAAAGAAGTATGATATCATTGAGGAAGGCAGCTTCAAGACCATTCATATCACCTTAAAGTACGGTGCTGATAAGAATGAGAAGATCATTTCCGGTATCAAGAGAATTTCCAAACCCGGCCTTCGTTCTTATGTTGGCAAAGATGAACTGCCCAAGGTGCTTGGCGGTTTAGGTATTGCCATTATCTCTACAAATCAGGGTGTAATTACCGACAAGAAGGCAAGAGAACTGCAGGTAGGCGGCGAAGTATTGGCTTTTGTATGGTAAGCGGGAAAAACAAGGGCGAACGAAGCGGACATCTGTTTTCCATGGCCATACATCAAGAAAAGATTGAGCAGCGAAGCTGCGGCAGACGTATAGGTCTAAATTAACAATACAAGTAACATGAGTTTTGCAATAAAAAATAGGAGGTACGGGCATGTCACGTATAGGTAGAATGCCAATCGCGATTCCTGCAGGCGTTACTGTGGAAGTTGCAGAAAATAACAAAGTCACCGTTAAGGGACCTAAGGGAACTCTGGAGAGAGTGTTACCCTCTGAGATGGAAATTAAGGTGGAAGGCGTGGAAGTGCTGGTCTCCAGGCCCAATGACTTGAAGAAGATGAAATCTCTTCACGGATTGACCAGGACTCTCATCCATAATATGGTAGTTGGTGTGACCGAAGGTTTCCAGAAGAAACTGGAGGTAAACGGTGTCGGCTACAGAGCGGCAAAGAGCGGCAATAAGCTGACCCTGAGCCTTGGATATTCCCATCCCGTTGAGATGGAAGATCCCGAGGGTGTCGAGGCTGTTGTCGAGGGTCAGAATGTGATCATCGTCAAGGGAATCGACAAAGAAAAAGTTGGCCAATACGCAGCTGAAATCAGAGACAAGAGAAGACCTGAGCCTTACAAGGGTAAGGGTATCAAGTATGCCGATGAGACGATCAGACGTAAAGTTGGTAAGACCGGTAAGAAATAGTAGATAAGGAGAGTATGAAGATGGTTAGCAAGAAATCAAGAAAAGACGTTCGTGTGAAAAAGCACATGAGAATTCGTAACCGCTTCAGCGGTACTGCCGAGAGACCCCGTCTGGCAGTGTTCAGAAGCAACAATCATATGTATGCTCAAATTATCGACGATACTGTTGGGAATACATTAGTATCCGCTTCCACTCTTGAGAAAGAGGTTAAGAGCGAACTGGAAAAGACCAATAATGTTGAAGCAGCAGCATACTTGGGTACCGTTATTGCAAAGCGTGCCTTGGAGAAAGGTATCACAAAGGTTGTTTATGACAGAGGCGGCTTTATATATCAGGGCAAAGTGGCAGCATTAGCTGAGGCAGCAAGAGAAGCTGGCCTTGAATTCTAGGAAAGGAAGAGGAATACACCATGAAACACACAATCATAGATGCAAGCCAGTTTGAATTGACCGACAAAGTTGTTACCATCAAGCGTGTAACCAAGACCGTCAAGGGCGGCCGTAATATGCGCTTTACCGCACTGGTAGTTGTTGGTGACGGCAACGGCCATGTTGGCGCTGGCCTCGGAAAGGCTGTAGAAATCCCTGAGGCAATCCGCAAGGGCAAGGAAGATGCGATGAAGCACCTTGTTGAGGTTGCGTTGGATGACAACAAGTCTATTTCCCATGATTTCATCGGCAAGTACGGTTCTTCAAACGTGCTGTTGAAGAAGGCTCCCGAAGGTACCGGTATCATCGCAGGCGGCCCTGCCCGTGTGGTATGTGAGCTTGCAGGGATCAAGAATATCCGTACCAAGTCCCTTGGCTCTAATAACAAGCAGAATGTTGTTCTTGCAACAATTACCGGTTTAAGCCAGCTGAAGTCTCCTGAAGAAGTGGCTAAGAGCCGCGGCAAGTCCGTTGAAGAAGTTATGGCTTAGAAAGGAGAACAGCAATGGCAGATAAGAAGTTAAAGATCACTTTGGTAAGGTCCACAATCGGGGCGGTGCCGAAGAATAGGGCAACTGTTGAATCTATGGGACTTCGCAAGATCGGTAAGTCCATAATACTTCCTGACAACGAAGCGACGAGAGGGCAGATCCGTCAGGTCGGTCATTTGTTAAAGGTTGAAGAAGTATAAAGAGATAAGGAGGTGTTAGAAATGGAATTATCCAATTTAAGACCCGCAGAAGGTTCTAAGCATGGTGATAAATTCAGAAGAGGCCGTGGACATGGTTCAGGAAACGGCAAGACTGCAGGTAAGGGCCACAAGGGCCAGAAAGCCCGTTCCGGGGCACCCAGGATCGGTTTTGAAGGCGGACAGATGCCTTTATACAGACGTATCCCGAAGAGAGGCTTTACTAACAGAAATACAAAGGAAATCGTTGCTGTCAATGTAAGCGCGTTGGAGCGTTTTGAGGACGGCGCAACTGTAGATGTTGATGCATTGATTGAGGCCGGTATCGTCAGGAATCCCAAAGATGGTGTAAAGATACTCGGAAACGGTGAATTTACCAAAAAGCTCAACGTCAAGGCAAATGCATTCAGTGCATCTGCAAAAGAAAAGATTGAGGCGCTTGGTGGAACTGCAGAGGTGATGTAATGCTCACAACACTGAAAAACGCATTCAAAATTAAAGAGCTCAGAGACAAGATCTTTTTTACCTTCGCTATGCTGGTTGTGATCCGAATCGGATCACAACTGCCAGTGCCGGGGGTAAACGGCGAATATTTCAAAAATTGGTTTGCTGCTCAGTCTGATGGTGCGTTCAGCTTCTTTGATGCAATCACGGGCGGTTCGTTTTTGAACATGTCCATTTTGGCATTGAATATCAGTCCCTATATCACTTCCTCCATCATTATACAGCTGCTCACGATTGCAATCCCCAAGCTTGAGGAAATGCAGCGCGACGGAGAGGATGGAAGGAAAAAGATTGTAGCGATCACTAGGTATGTGACGATCGCATTGGCTGTGATCCAGTCTACGGCAATGTCTATCAGCTTTGGCAGGCAGGGTTATCTGACAGAGTTTACAGCCTTGAATGTGATTACATCCATCGTTACGCTTACCGCAGGCAGTGCGTTCCTGATGTGGGTGGGAGAGAGGATCACGGAGAAGGGTATCGGAAACGGTATTTCTATCGTGTTGGTAATCAATATTATTTCCCGGCTCCCTGAGGACCTGAACAACCTGTTTGAGCAGTTTGTATTCGGGAAAGCCCCTGCAACTGCCATTCTTGCGGCGGTGATAATTTTTGCGGTCATTGTAGCTATGGTAGTGCTGGTAATCATCCTGAATGATGGTGTCCGTAAAATTCCGGTGCAGTATGCCAATAAGGTGCAGGGCAGGAAAATGGTCGGCGGCAATACTTCCAGTATTCCAGTGAAAGTAAACACTTCTGGAGTAATTCCTGTGATCTTCGCACAATCTTTACTCCAGCTGCCCATTATCATATCCTCTTTTGCAGGTTATAAGGGGACAGGCATTTGGAGCGAGATATTGAAGTATCTGAATTCCGGTTACTGGTGCAATCCCAGCCAGCTGCAGTATTCTGTGGGATTGCTGGTATATATCGCATTGATTGTATGCTTTGCGTATTTCTATACCTCCATTACCTTTAATCCGCTGATGATCGCCGATAACATGAAGAAGCAGGGTGGTTTTATCCCGGGTATCAGGCCCGGCAAGCCAACCAGCGATTATCTGAACAAGGTACTCAACTATATTGTATTTATCGGAGCAATCGGCTTGACAATTGTTGCGGTTCTGCCTTATATTTTCAGCGGCGTGTTCAAAGCCTCCGTATCTTTTGGCGGTACCAGCCTTATCATTATTGTCAGCGTGGTGCTGGAGACAATGAAGCAAATTGAGTCCCAGATGTTGGTGCGTAATTATAAAGGATTTCTGGAGACCTGAAGCAGGAAGACTTAAGCAATAAAAAACGGTAACCCTCGGGAAGCTGTCGTAAAACAGCGGACCGGGGGTTTTGCAGATAAATCCGAGCGGCGAAGAAACATTTTAGAGATACATATTGAAAATTCTCAATAAAATAGGTACAATAGAACTGTTATTTTAACAAGGATACTGTGTCAGGGTATGCGGGAAGGCCATGCGCTGGCAGATTGAGAGGCAGAGAATGAAAATTATTATGTTAGGTGCGCCCGGCGCCGGCAAGGGCACCCAGGCGAAAATGATCGCGGAGAAATATCAGATTCCCCATGTGTCCACAGGGGACATTTTCCGTGCCAATATCAAGAACGGAACGGAACTGGGCATGGAAGCGAAGAAATATATGGATCAGGGACTTCTGGTTCCCGATGAGCTGACCGTAAAGATCCTTCTCGACAGGGTGGCTCAGGCAGATTGTGGGCAGGGTTATGTATTGGACGGCTTTCCCCGTACCATCCCCCAGGCAGAGGTGTTGGATGAGGCCTTAAACAAACTGGGTGAGCAGATTGATTATGCCATTAATGTGGATGTGCCGGATGAAAACATTGTGAAGAGGATGTCCGGAAGACGCGCCTGCCTGAAATGCGGCGCTACGTTCCATCTGGAGCATGTTCCGCCGAAAGCAGAGGGAATCTGCGACAGCTGTGGCAGCGAGCTGGTGCTTCGGGACGACGACAAAGCCGAAACAGTCCAGAACCGTCTCAGGGTGTACCATGAGCAGACCCAGCCATTGATTGAGTTCTATACCGGCAAAGGGATTTTAAAGACAGTAGACGGCACTGTGGATATGCAGGATGTATTTGCGGCGATCACTGCAATTTTAGGGTAGTGTGCCATGGGAATCATAATCAAGACCGAAGAACAGATTGATTTGATACGGGAATCCTGCAGGCGGCTGGCAATTGTACATAAGGAGCTGGAGGAATTTATAAAACCCGGTATTTCTACGAAAGAGATTGACATCAAAGGAGATAAACTGATCCGACAGCTGGATGGCATTCCTAATTTCCTGCATTATAACGGCTATCCTGCAAGTATCTGTGTGTCCGTAAACGACGAGGTGGTCCACGGGATACCTAATAAGCACCGCATCCTGCAGGAGGGCGATATTGTCAGCCTGGATGCCGGGATGATTTATAAGGGATATCATTCCGATGCGGCGCGTACCCATGCCGTAGGCCAGATCAGCAAGGAAGCAAGGCAGCTGATCGATGCCACCAGAGAGAGCTTTTTCGCGGGTATAAAAATGGCAGTGGCCGGAAATCATTTATTTGATATTTCCAATGCCATTGCTTCTTATATAAAACCGTATGGATACGGGATCGTGAGGGATTTGGTAGGGCATGGTGTGGGAACGAAGCTGCATGAAGACCCCCAGGTACCAAATTTCGCGCAGCTGCGCAGAGGGCCCAAGCTCCGCCCCGGTATGACCCTTGCCATCGAACCCATGATAAACATGGGCAGGGCGGACGTGGAATGGCTTGACGACGATTGGACAGTCGTCACCGAGGACGGATCCGTATCGGCCCATTACGAAAACACGATATTGATCACCGAAGGGGAACCGGAGATTCTTACTTTGTATTAGTGCACTATATTTCTGTAATGTTGGGCGGGAGATGGCAAATTGGATTTTTGTCTGAGAATATCGGTGACCGGCCTCAGATAGGTTCCTTTTGTGTGTCTGCCTGTATGTATGGAGAATAGATAGAAAATGATAGGACAGTTTGCGGTTTCCAAAGCGGGACATGATAAAGGGAATTTGTATGTAGTGATGGCCGAAGAGGGCGAGTTTGTTTATCTCTGCGACGGGAAGGCCAAAACGCAGGAAAAGCCTAAAAAGAAAAGGCGGAAACACATCCAACCCATCAACAGGGATGTAGAGGAAGGGTTGCTCCGGAAGCTTCAGGCGTGTGAGAAGATCTACCCGGAAGAGATCCGGTATGCGATCCGGCAGTATGAATTGGATAATAGCAGCAATAAGGAATGAAAGTAAAAAGTTTTGGAGGAAATGTATGTCTAAGAGTGATGTGATTGAAATCGAAGGAACCGTAGTGGAAAAGCTTCCGAATACTATGTTTCAGGTGGAATTGGAGAACGGGCACCGTGTGCTGGCACATATCAGCGGAAAACTGCGCCAGAACTTTATCCGTATCCTTCCCGGGGACAAAGTGACCTTGGAGCTGTCTCCCTATGACCTGAGTAAGGGACGTATTATTTGGAGAGATAAGTAAGTGAAAATTCGGTTTGGCAAGCTATTGAGAAATATGGCACTGATGCTTCTGGGAAGCGCGTTTCTGGGAACGGTGCTGCTGGTGCTTGTCTTTTGCCTGCCTACGGCAAAGATGAAGCAGCATGTAGCGTCCAGCATGGATTATATGCTGAAAAGCGTTGACCAGGTCCCGGGAGGGAGCCTTTCTGCTTATATACAGTCTGAGCGGGAATCTTATACGGATGCCATCATGGTACAGAACGCCATTGAGAGGATCCCTGGAAAGAATGTCTATGAACATGCCATGTGGATGTATCACAACGATCTGGAGGAAGACTTCTGGACACCGGAGGATTCCCTGAAAGCCTATTGCGCCGGGCAGGATACCCACAGCATGTACCTTCACGAATACTCCAGGTACTGGCATGGCTACCTGGTGTATCTGAAGCCGCTGCTTTTGCTGTTCAGCTGGAAGCAGATATCCATAATGGGCGTAGCGCTACAGATATTGATGATGGCGGCTGTGGCGGCTTTGTCCGTGAAAAGGAAGCAAATCTGTGTGACGGTGGCAATGTTGGCCGGCTTCCTGTTTATGAAACCCTTTCTGGTGCTGGTGTCGCTGACCATGACGGTTTGCTGGGTCATAACGCTGGCGGCGCTGCTCGTTATGCTTCTTAGAAATGATTGGCTGCAGGAGAAAAAATGGTATCCCGAGTTCTTTTTGGCTGTGGGCATTTTTACTTCTTATTTTGATTTTCTCACTTATCCTGTGGTGACGCTGGGGTTCCCGCTCTGCGTGTATTTCCTGCTTAACGGGGACAGGAGCTTTGGCAAAAGCGGTTTAGCCGGCAAAAGCAGGCGGACTGACAGGGCCGGTATGTCCCTGGGAAGAGAATGGTGGCCCTTCCTGAAAGAGACAGTGGGGAAAATGGCCGGATACAGTATGTGCTGGGGGATCGGCTATGGGGGCATGTGGGCCATGAAATGGATCATTGCGGATCTGACGCTGCATACGGGAACCATCAAGGATGCCGTATGGTCCATCATCGGGAGGACGGAGGCAATCGGCGGCAGACCCCGTTTTAATGGGGGGTTTTACGTGATTGGCCTGAACCTGCAGGAGTATGGCCATGTGATATATCCTGTGATGGCGGCGGCCATAGCGCTGGCTTCCCTGGCGCTGGTGATAGTGGCATGCAGGAGGAAAGGCATAAGCGTGGTATTGCCCGGGATGGTCCCGTATATGATTGCTTTTTGTATCCCTTTTGTTTGGATCATTGCGGTGCAGCATCATTCCGCACTCCATGCAAGATTTACCTTCCGGATTTTAGCAGTGGCGGTCATGGCTGTGGGCTGTATGGGGTTAAAGGCCTTGGAAATAGTGACAGGGAAGGAAAAAGATTATTGACAAATAAAATAATTCCGTGTTGCAAAAAAACAATAAACATGGTATCCTTGTTTCATAAGATACGCTATAATTTTAAGAAGCAATGTTCTGATGGTAGATTATTTAAGCGCAAAAATGAAGGAGGGACAGGAATGAAAAGTAAAAGAAAATTGATTGTAACATCGGGATTATGTATTGCACTCATTTTGGGTAACTGTCTTGCGGTAAGCGCCAATATTCAAAACAAAAATATAACAGTGGAATATGCAGAGTATGAGGATATACAGGAGAGTGTCCGGTCTGATTCAGGGGAAGCAGCGGTTCTCACATATGTGGAAAAGGTAGATGGTATCTATCAGGCGGTCTATCAGGATGCAAATGCAATTGAGGATTCGAATGATTCGGGTGAGGCTCCTCTTGCTGTTGTGACAATAGAGAAGACTGTAGTCAAGACTTATGCGACTTTTGATGATGTTCCAACATCTATATATTATCAAGAATATACTCTCGATGCATGGTTTAGAGGTGATCTTTTTTTACAAAAGGTGGAAAAAATAGGTTCGGTCTGGCATGCGACTTTTAGTGGAAATCTTGTAGGAAACATATAGTATTGAGTTATGCAGCCCATAAAAATTATAGCATATCTGAATTACTGCATTTAGTCAGGTGGCTGCATCAAAAATAATACCGGATAAAAGTTTTGTAAAGGGGTTGCCAAGCGGCAACCCTTATGTTATAATGTAAAACGGTCTTTTTTGAAAGGAGGGTTTAACGTGAAGGTTAGATCATCAGTAAAACCAATTTGCGAAAAGTGCAAAATCATCAAGAGAAAAGGACGCATCAGAGTAATCTGCGAGAATCCGAAGCATAAGCAGAGACAGGGATAATCACCGCTTGCATATGGCCTGGCTACCAGGTTTACAATGCAGGTTAAGTGAGTTCTTGTCCGGTTTTTATGTGCGGCTGAACCGGTGTATGCGGCGTTGTCCGTTTCACCGATTATCATAGAACTGGGATAGGGCTTACAAGTGATTACTTCTTGGCACTGTTTCTTTTCGGAACAGACAGATTGGATGCAGATCCGGTTGGGTGAAAACCCCAGTCAATTAGTAACAAAAAGCGTACAATTAACAGACCAATATGTACGCAAATTGCATCAGGCGACAGGTGCAAATGCATCAAAATAAGACAGATGCAAAGAAATGGAGGAAATGTAAATGGCTCGTATCGCAGGTGTTGACTTACCTAGAGAGAAACGAATTGAGATCGGTTTGACTTATGTCTATGGAATCGGCAGAGCTACTTCTAACAAGATCCTGAAGGAAGCTGGCGTAAATCCCGATACCAGAGTCAGGGACGTTACCGATGAGGAAGTAAAGAAGATTACAGAGGCTCTTGAGAAGCTGAATGTAATGGTGGAAGGTGATCTGAGACGTGAAGTTGCCCTGAATATCAAGAGGCTTCAGGAGATTGGCTGCTACCGTGGAATCCGTCATCGTAAAGGCCTGCCCGTCCGTGGACAGAATACCAAGAACAACGCCAGGACACGCAAGGGACCTAAGCGTACTGTTGCGAACAAGAAGAAATAATTTTTAAAAGGTTCCATGTAACTGTAAAATGAACAAGAAAGTAGGTTAGTTTAAAAATGGCTAAACAGGTTGCAAAAAAAGTAACAAAGAAGCGCGTTAAGAAAAACGTTGAACGCGGACAGGCACATATCCAGTCTTCTTTTAACAATACAATCGTTACGCTGACCGATAACGATGGTAATGCTCTGAGCTGGGCAAGCGCCGGTGGTCTGGGATTTAGAGGTTCAAGGAAATCTACTCCATATGCTGCACAGATGGCGGCAGAGACAGCTACAAAGGC
>ERZ808040.626-NODE-626-length-29229-cov-7.142666_pt1 | contig 29229 bp, 18 predicted proteins | sample MGYA00380191_ERZ808040 | MGnify/ENA primary metagenome ERZ808040 (study PRJEB31490, sample SAMN06133395) | mouse gut metagenome | isolation source: J6 | host: mice | place: China: Chengdu | collected 2015-05 ...
TTTGCGGCAGTGCTGGGCGCAGCAGTTGGAATGCTGTTTTATGCGCTGACGGCTGGACGTTTTTTTGTAAAATGGTGCTATTTTGTGATCGACAGAACCATCGGACGGCTTCTTAGGTTCGTCAAGCACTTTTTTGTCGGCAGATTTCACAAACTATTCAACAAAATTCGGTTGACGTGTGCCAAAAAACGTCATAAAATGAAATTGTATTTTCAAAAAGCAGCAAAAGGCAGAAAGGGGGAAACAAAAGATGGCAAAAAACACAATAAGAAAACAAAACACAAAAAGCGCACAAAGACCAAAGAGAAAACCGCCGCAGTTTCTCCGCGCCAAGAATGAAAACCGCCTTGGAATGGCGGCAGCGATGCTTGCAATCATGATTATGACGGGGGTCGTTGGCATCAACTCCATATCCCTGATTCAGAAGGAAAAGGCATATGCTGCAAAGGAGCAGGAATTATTACAGCAGATCACAGCGGAGGAGGCGCGCACCAAGGAGCTTGAGGAGTTTGCCACGTATACCAAGACAAAGAAATATGCGGAAGAAGTAGCGAAGGATAAATTGGGGCTTGTGTATGAGAATGAGATCATATTTCAGGAAATTGACTGAGAGGATACACCGTTATTTGGCAGGACCTGATAGCGGTGTATTTTTGCACAGCGCGATTCTTGTCAACAAAAAAATAAAAAAACGTGCACAGGTTTGACAAAAAATGATGGTGCCTCTATTTATACTATGAGTAAACCCTGATACAGGGTAGTCATAGCGAATTAGAGGGGGGAACCAGATCATGTTGAAGGTAAGAACATCCAGAGCTTCAAAAGAGGCAGAAAATAAATCAGGCGTCGTGGAGGGATATCTGTTTAACGGCTACAGCAAGAGAAAACTCTACTGCCTGTCAGAGACGTATGAGGAGCTTGCGCGGCTGTACCGCGACATACCGCAGGCGGAAAAGATTTGTGCCGACAGAAGGGACATGCTCTACAGACAGCAGATTCGGGAGACGAAAGAAGTCTTTGCAAACCATCTCGACGAGATTTCGAGCGCCTTTGCGGACGTGGCAGACACGGTCGTACATGTGAGTATGCCGGTCGAGCACAAGCGCAAAGCGCTGATACACTTTTTGAAAAGACAGGGAATCGTGGTCAGGGAACTGATTTTTATAGAGGGCGGTGCGCCGGGGAGCTGTGAGATCTTTGCAGATGGGCGCTGTGGCAACAAGATCAGCATAGAGGCGCGCGCGGTCGGCAGACATACCGTCTCCGCGAGTGTGCTGGGAGAACTGCTCTCCGTATTTTTTGACAGAAGGCTGGTTCCATCCGGCGAGAGTGCACTGGCAGTCGCAAGAAGCTACAATACGTTTATCTTTGAGGACGAGCCGCGTTATGCAGTGCTGAGTGCCGTATCGAGGGCAGTGCGGGAGGATGAAAAAGTCTCAGGTGACAACTTCTCCATGGAGGAATATAATCAAAGCCAGATTATCGTGATGCTTGCAGACGGCATGGGAAGCGGTGAGCAGGCGTGCAGGGACTCTCAGGCGGTTATCGAGTTTATGGAGCGCTTTCTGGAAGCGGGATTCCGCAAAGAAAAGGCGTTCACGATGGTCAACGGCGCGATTGCAGCACAGAACGGGTGCTGCAATCTCACGACACTCGATGTCTGCGCACTCAACCTGCTGACAGGAGAGGCAGAGTTTGTCAAGGCGGGTGCTGCGGCGAGCTATATCAAGCGCGGCAACTGGGTGGATGAAGTCTCAGCCGATACGCTGCCGCTAGGCAGTATGGAGGAGCTTTGCCCGATTACGCAGAGCGTGAAGCTCTCAGACGCGGATATGCTCATCATGGTGTCTGACGGAATCTCCGATGCGATCGAGAATGAGGCGGATGGCAGGCTGCGGGAGCTCATTGCGAGGAGTCCGATCCTGAATCCAAAAGAGATGGCGGACTATCTGCTCCGCTATGCTATCAACAGTCAGGGCGGCCGTATCCGGGATGATATGACGGTCCTTACCTGCTGTGTCAAGCGGCGCGCAGAGGGGTGATTTTGAGGGATACAAATGATTGACAAAGTATTGCAGTACGTGAAGGAATACCAGATGATCGAGGAGGGAGACTGTATCGTGGCGGGCGTATCTGGCGGCGCAGATTCGGTCTGCCTGCTGTTGATGCTCCTCGAGATCAACAAAGCAGTGCCAATAGAGATCGAGGTGGTCCACATCAATCATCTTATCCGCCCGGACGCTGCAAAAGATGCGGCGTACGTCAGGGAACTGTGCGCACATCACGGGCTGTCCTTCACGCTGGTGGAGGAGGATGTGGCAGCGCTTGCGCGCAGAAGCCATCTATCCACAGAGGAGGCAGGCAGGCAGGTGCGCTATGAGGCGTTCGAGCGCGTGCTTGGCACCCGGAAGGGCAAAATAGCCGTCGCGCACAACAAAAACGACAGCTGTGAGACATTTTTATTTCACTTGTTCAGAGGGACTTCCCTTCGGGGGCTATCAGGGATTTTGCCGGTGCGCGGGCGCGTGATCCGGCCGCTGTTATGTCTTTTGCGCAGTGAGATTGAACTTTTTTTGCAGGAAAGAAGGGTTTCTTATTGTATAGACAGCACGAATCTGGAGGATACTTATTCAAGGAATGTCATCCGCCATCATATACTGGATACAGCAGTGCGCGAAATCAGCCCTGCGGCAGTGCAGCATATTGACAGCGCGAGTGAGAGGGTGCGTGAGGCGTATGAGCTGATCGCGGACATGACTGCGCTAGGGATTCAGGCCTGTGTCAGCAAGAGACAGGGCGTTTTTGCGATTGACAAGGAAAAGTTCTTACAGCTGCATAAGACGGTGCAGGGATATGTGGTGATGGAGGTGCTCGCGCAGGCGGGAGGCAGCAGAAAAGATCTGGAGGCAGTCCATGTCAGACAGGTGCGCGGGCTGTTTCACAGTCAGTGCGGCAGAGAGATTCTGCTTCCGCATGGACTGCGGGCAAGGCGGGATTACACAGGGATTTCCATCTTTCAGCATATATATAAAGAGGCGCTGCTGCCGGAATATGTCCTCTCAGCGGACGGGCGCAGACGGCTTGAGGCGGGGGAGGAACTCGAATTTTTGCTTGGAGACAGGCAGATTCTCAGGGCAAAAGTCATTTTTCTGGAAAATTGTGGGTTAGATCTTAAAAATATTCCAGAAAATAAGTATACGAAATGGATTGATTATGATAAAATAAGAAATAGTATTGTCATAAGAACCCGCAGGCCGGGGGATTATCTGACAATCAATACCATGAATCAGAAAAAAACCTTAAAGGCGTATCTCATTGACCGCAAAATACCGCAGGCAGAGCGTGAGCGGCTTTTTCTTGTGGCGGATGCAGACCATGTGGTCTGGCTGATCGAGGAGCGCATCAGCAGCTATTACAAGGTCAGTGAACATACGAAAAGGATACTGTGCTTATGGATGAGCGGGTGTGAATAAAACAAAGGAGGACCCAGATATGGCTGAGAAGATCAAAGTCTTGTTGTCAGAGGAAGAAGTGGACGCCAGAATTAAGGCAATTGGCGAACAGATAAGCCGTGACTATGCAGGCAGACAGGTGCATTTGGTGTGTGTGCTCAAGGGGGGCAGCTTTTTTATGTGCGAGCTTGCCAAGCGCATCACCGTGCCGGTATCGCTGGATTTTATGTCTGTGTCAAGCTATGGCAGCAACACAAAATCGAGCGGGGTTGTCAGGATTGTGAAGGATCTCGATGAGCCGTTAAAGGACAAGGACGTGATTGTCGTGGAGGATATTGTGGATTCTGGCAGGACGCTCTCTTATCTGCTGGACCTTCTGGGGCAGCGCGGGCCAAAGAGCATGCGGCTGTGCACACTGCTCGACAAGCCGGAGCGCCGTGTTGTGGATGTGAAGGTGGACTACACAGGTTTCGAGATACCTGACGAATTTGTGGTAGGATATGGTCTTGACTATGACCAGCGTTACAGGAACCTTCCGTATATCGGAGTGGTTGAGCTTGACGGAGAATAGGCGGGGACAGGACCGGGAGGAGACAGAAATTGGGAAAAGGTGCAAAAGGAATTAATTTAACATTTATATTTATATTAATACTGGTGCTGGTATTGATCTGGGCGAGCACAAACAGCGGCAGCAGCGGTTCCTACACGATGGGGCAGTTTGTCTCTGAGATGGAGGAGGGGCTTGTCGTGGACGTGGAGATTCACCCGAATGTGCAGGTGCCAACGGGAATGCTGCGCATCACACTGAGGGACAATCAGCAGCGGAATCTTTACGTGTCAGATGTGGTAGAAGTACAAGAGCTGGTAAAAAGCTATAACATAGAACCGATCGTGAAGGATGTTCCGCAGGAGAACTGGTTTATCACCGAACTGCTGCCACTGCTGATGCTGCTGGTGGTTGTGGTGTTTATGTTCAGCATGATGAATGCGCAGAATGCTGGAAACAGCGGCGGCAAGATGATGAATTTCGGCAAGAGCAGGGCGCGCCTGATGACAGGCGGGGAAGTCACGCTCAAGGATGTGGCTGGCCTCAAGGAGGAGAAGGAGGACTTGGAGGAAATCGTCGATTTCTTAAAGGACCCTGCCAAATACACGAAGGTTGGGGCGAGAATCCCCAAGGGCGTACTCCTGGAGGGGGCGCCGGGTACAGGTAAAACCCTGCTTGCAAAGGCGATTGCGGGCGAGGCGAACGTGCCGTTTTTCTCCATATCAGGTTCTGACTTTGTGGAGATGTTTGTCGGTGTCGGTGCATCGAGAGTGCGGGATCTGTTTGCCGAGGCGAAGAAGAACGCACCGTGTATCGTATTTATCGACGAGATTGATGCGGTGGCAAGACGCCGCGGAACCGGTATGGGCGGCGGTCATGACGAGCGCGAGCAGACGCTGAACCAGATGCTGGTCGAGATGGACGGATTTGGCACAAACGAGGGCATTATCGTGATGGCGGCGACAAACCGCGTCGATATTTTAGACCCGGCAATCCTTCGTCCGGGGCGTTTTGACAGAAAGATTACCGTCTCACCGCCAGATGTGGGCGGCAGGGAGGAAATCCTGAATGTGCATGCAAAGAACAAGCCGCTCTCAGAGGATGTGGATTTAAGGCAGGTGGCGCAGACGACAGCCGGCTTTACAGGGGCGGACTTGGAGAATTTGCTGAATGAATCAGCGATTCTTGCGGCAAAGGAAAACCGTGCTTTTATCAAACAAGGAGACATCAAACAGGCATTTATCAAAGTGGGTATCGGCGCGGAGAAGAAGAGCCGCATTATCTCTGAGAAAGAAAAGAAGATCACGGCGTACCATGAGGCGGGACATGCGATTTTGTTCCATGTGCTCCCCGATGTCGGGCCGGTATATACGGTGTCTATCATACCGACGGGACTTGGCGCAGCGGGCTATACAATGCCGCTTCCTGAGCGGGATGACATGTTTAACACCAAGGGCAGAATGCTGCAGGATATCATGGTATCCCTTGGCGGACGTATCGCGGAGGAGATTATCTTCGACGATGTGACGACAGGGGCATCGAGCGATATCAAGAAGGCGACCAAGGTTGCGCGGGCGATGGTGACAAAATTTGGGTTCTCAGAAAATATCGGCGTCATCAATTATGACGAGGATGACAACGAGGTATTTATCGGGCGTGACTTAGCGCACACAAGGAGTCATTCCGAGGCGGTGGCAAGCGAGATTGACGTAGAGGTCAAGGCGATCGTGGATGACTGCTACAAGAAGGCGAAAGATATTATCATGAAACACGAAAAGGTGCTTCACGCCTGTGCAGACCTTCTGCTGGAGAAGGAGAAGATCGGCAGGGATGAGTTTGAGGCGCTGTTTTGTTAAGGGGCAGGGGAAGAAAATTCCCCTGCCTGAATTTTAGGAGGTGGATATGGTATAAGGTACTTTAATACAGAGGGGGTATGCAGACCCAAGATACATTATATGGTGCGGCTGGATAATATGCTTGCACAGATCAAAGAAAAGCTGGTGGACAGGGGAAGTTATTTTGTCATCAACAGGGGGCGGCAGTATGGAAAGACGACGCTGCTGCGGGCACTGGCTGAATATTTAAAAGATACGTATATTGTGATAGCGCTTGATTTTCAGAAAATGGGAAGCAGGGAATTTGCAGACGAGGAGACATTCGCGCACTCCTTCATGGAGGATGTCCTCCTAAGATGGAACAGGGCAGCAGGGGAAGCGCAGGCGCTGCACTTTCCGGCGGCAGAGGAACACGCCTATGGATTAAAAGAGCTGTTTATAAATCTGAGTGCATTGTGTGAACACAGTCTGCGCCCAATCGTGCTGATAATAGATGAAGTGGACAGCGCAGGCAACCATCAGGTATTTATTGATTTTCTGGCACAGCTTCGGGGATATTACTTGGAGAGGGATGAGACGCCCATTTTTCATTCGGTAATTCTGGCGGGGGTGTATGACATCAAAAATCTGAAATTAAAGCTTCGCCCGGAATTAGAACATCAGTACAACAGCCCGTGGAATATTGCTGCCAGCTTTGACATGGATATGAATTTCTCCGCAGCGCAGATCGCGTCGATGCTTGGCGAATATGAGGCAGACCATCAGACGGGGATGGCAGCAGAGCTTGTCGCAGAAGAGATTTATGCTTATACGTCAGGCTATCCGGTGCTGGTATCTCTGATCTGTAAATATGTGGATGAAAAGCTTGGCAAAGTATGGTCGAAGGAGCGTGTTGCACAAGCTGTAAAAATGATCTTAAAAGAGAGCACACCGCTGTTTGAGAGCATGGTCAAACAACTCGATCTGTACAGGGAGCTGTATGAAATGATTGAGGGAATACTATATCAGGGACGCCAGATTCCTTTTGAGATTGATGTCAAGCCAGTCAGCATCGGGAAAATGTTTGGTTTTCTCAAAGAGGTGGATGGACAAGTGGCGGTTGCAAACCGCATGTTTGAAATGAAGCTGCTCAATACCTTTATCGCAAAGGAAGCCTTAAAAAATATATCTTACCGCAGCGCACAGCGTGACAGGAATCAGTTTGTTGAGGGTGGCAGGCTGAATATGACACTGCTTCTGGAAAAGTTTGTCACACATTTTCATGAGGTCTATGACCGGAAGGATGAAACCTTTTTGGAGGATAATGGGAGGAAATTTTTCCTGTTGTACTTAAAACCGATTATCAACGGCACAGGCAATTATTATATCGAGGCGCAGACAAGAGATGCGCGGCGGACAGATGTCATAGTGGATTACGGCGGTGAACAGTTTATTGTGGAGCTTAAAATCTGGCGCGGTAAAGAATATCATAACCGCGGAGAAAAACAGCTCATCGAATATCTGGACTATTACCACACAAACAAGGGGTATCTCGTCAGTTATAATTTTAACCGAAAGGTGGAGAGCGGCGTGAAGGAAATTCAGATTGGAGATAAGGTGATTGTGGAGGCGGTTGTGTAATAAGACAAGAAATCTAAGCGATTGCTTATAAAAATACAGGAAAATTTATGAAAAAAGGATTGCACTTTATGAATAAAAGTGGTAGTATCATAACATAAAGGGCAAACATTTAGTGATAAATGGACGCAAAGCATGAAGTCATAAAGAGATTATAATAAAAAGATTGTAATAAGAAATCTGTTATGATGGTTCGGCTGCATAAATTATGGTTCGTAATGCTCTGTCGCGAGAACGACAGGGTTTATGTCGTAATTTGTGCAGCTTTTTTGCGCAGTTTCGTACTGTCCGTAAGGAAGTTTTGGCGCCGGGTGTTTGGGTAGGATTGAGAAAGGAAAGACAAGATGGGAAGAGAATTAAGAAAAACATTGTGTGTGCTTATGGCAGCAATCACGCTGTCGTCAAGTATTGAATTGCCTGCAAGGGCGTCGGAGCCTGCCGGGGAAGTACAGGAAACCGCAGATTCAGAAAAAACTGTCTTGGCGGAAGAGCTGGACGAAGAGGAAGAAAAGGGCTCAACAGAACAGCCAGCCCCAGACAAAGAAACCGAAGAAACGCAGGAGATCTCCGTTGAGGAAGAAACTGGCTTGGAGACGTCTGACATATTAATAGAAGAGACAGGAATAGAAGAAACAGTATCCGAGACATCTTCCAGCGAAGTCTCCACAGAAGAACCAATATCGAGCGAACAGCCTGTTTCCACAGAAGAGAACAGCTCCGAAGAGACAGCTCCCGAAGAGACAACCTCCACCGAAGAGCTGACCCAGGAGATTGCCTCCACCGAGGAGCTGACACAGGAGTTTACAACCACCGGGGAGCTGACGGAGGAGACCGAAGAGGAGGAGATCGCGTCCTATGCATTTAACTGGGACTTGGGTCTGGGTTTCATTGACGATATCGCAAGCGGCAGTTACAAAAATGTCTATTGGAGGATTGACAGAGATGGAAAACTAACCGTGAAGGGAAACGGCGAATACTGTGAGTATCCCCAGCATACATACTCGCCGTGGTATCCATATCGTGAATCCATCAAGACGGCAGAGGTCAGACTCTCGTTAATTGAAAATCCTTCCTTTATGTTCGAGGACTGCGTCAATCTGACAAGCGTGGATATCAGCCAGCTTGACACAAGTCTGTCCACGAATCTCTCGGCGATGTTTCGCGGATGCAGCAGTCTCAAAAGCATTGATCTGAGCAAGATGAATACATCAAAAGCCACACAGATCAGCGCAATGTTTGCTGACTGTAGCAGCTTGGAGACGCTGGATTTGTCCAATTTTGACACAAGCAATGTAACAGCTATGTCCTCTCTGTTCTCCTATGCGAAAAATCTGAAACACATTCAGTTTGGAGAGAAGTTTACAACGGAGAAGGTGACGCGTTCGCCATATATGTTCCAAGGCTGTTATGCACTGGAAGAACTGGATCTTAGCAGCTTTGCTATGCCTGTAAATAATGAGATGAAGGGCATGTTTAAATTTTGCCGAAATTTGAAGAAGCTGACCTTTGGAGAGAAGTTCAGCGCGGCAAAGGCGACAGATGTGAGCCAGATGTTCTGGTCATGCGACGGCCTGAATGCATTGGATCTAAGTGCGTTTGATTTGCGAAGTGTGCAGTATGCGGATTTGATGCTGGGGATGGATAATCTGTTAGAGTTCCAGACGCCCGTCAATGTAAAGAGCAATATCGCCATGCCACAGGGAGTATGGCAGACACCAGAAGGGCAATCTGTCAGCGGCTATCTGCCCAAAAATCAAAGCAAGAGCATAAAACTCACACAGCAGATGCATCTTGAGGTCACAAAGGATGTGACAGAGTACATCTATGGCAGTACGCTTGATCTGAGTGATCTAAAGGTGGAATACAGAAACAGCACGGGCAGTATTAGAGAGCAGGTTAAGGATTACACCACCAATGCCAAAAGCATTGATATGAAAGTGGCAGGTACAAAAGACCTGATTGTGACCTACAAGGGGCTTTCTGCAACAGTCAAGATTACTGTGAAGAAGCAGACAGTCTTGGACAGATTTGTGTTGGATGATGATGCAAAGACGGTCTATATGCCGGGGGAGAAGCCCTGCCTTGACGGGATCTGGCTCCACGGCTATCTGGGCAATGACAGGAAGATATCGACTGTGGATTACAGAACCAACCTTGATGAGATCGACACATCCACGCCGGGCGTCAAGAAATTAAAGGTTTGGTACGCGGATGCGTGCGGCGAGATAGATCTCTTTGTCATGGAACCCTTTCAGAATGATGATATTGCACACAAGCGGTATGATACCCTGGCGTACAGGATAGATAAAAACGGAAATCTAACGATGATGGGGTCACATCCCCGTCTGAAGAACCATGACTGGAGCGGTTTGCAGAATGCACTGGACTGCGTCAAAACAGCAAAGATCGTTATTCGGGGTGCGGATGATTTCTCAGAACTTCTGAGCGGATGTCGCAATCTGGAAAGTGTGGATTTCAGCGGGACAGAAACGAAGTATGTAAAGAATTTTATACAGATGTTTTATAATTGTTCTAGTCTGAAAAGTGTGGATCTGAGCGGCTTTGACACAGAGAATGCCACTAATATGTCATCTATGTTTTCTGAGTGCAAGAGCCTGAAAAATGTGGATTTGAGTGGATTTCAGACCAAGAACGTCAAGGATATGTCAGGGATGTTTGGAAATTGTACAGCCTTGGAGAGCGTAAACCTGAGCAGTTTTGATACAGGCAGCGTTATAAGGATGCGAGACATGTTCAGCGGATGCAATAGTCTGTCCAGCCTGCCGATTGGCAGCTTTAAGACGGGCAGTGTCACGAATATGTCGGGAATGTTTGCCGGCTGTTCGAACATCAAGGAGATCAATCTTAGTCATTTTGATACCCGGAACGTGGAGAATATGTCACGGATGTTTGTGGGGTGCAAAGGACTCACCAGCTTGGATCTGCGCCCCCTCAACACCCAGAAGGTGACAGATATGTCAGAGATGTTTGACAGCTGTTCGAACTTAACCAGCCTGAATCTCTCAAATTTTGATACCCGGAACGTGAAGAATATGTCAGAAATGTTCAATTATTGTACGTCTTTGAAGTCCTTGGATGTATCGCGGTTTAACACACAGGCTGTAACCAATATGGGATGTATGTTCAGCGATTGCAGTAGTCTGACGAGTCTGGACGTGACCAGATTTGACACCCGCAATGTCACCAATATGCGTTCTATGTTTCGGTACTGCAATAGTCTGTCCAGTCTGGATGTGACGAAGTTTGACACCCGCAAGCTGGAGAATGCATCTTACATGTTTCAGTATTGTAAAAAGCTGACGAGTCTGGATGTGACGAAGTTTGACACGGGAAATGTCACGAGCATGAGAGAGATGTTCAGGGGATGTTATGCTTTGGAGGCACTGGATACCAGCAGCTTTCAGACGGGAAAAGTCAAAGACATGGCGTTTATGTTTGCGGACTGTTTGAGCCTGACTAGCTTAAATGTGGATTCTTTTGATGTTCGAAACGCAGAGGATCTCTCCTATATGTTTTATGACAGCAGAGAATTGAAAAAGCTGAATTTATCAGGTTTTGATATGGGTGGCATCACTTCTGTCTACGGTGCAGAGTCCTTAGTAGAGGGATGCAGGGAGCTTGAGGAGCTGTGGACACCGCGCAACATCAAGGTTGAGACATCACTCTATGGAACATGGTATGATGACAAGGACAATGCTTATACGGAATTTCCGAGAAACACAGGCACCAGCATCCATCTGAGAAAACCGAAGGCGGTAGAAGAGCCAGATGAGGAGGAGAGTTCTTCGAGCGAGGAGAGCAGCAGCACAGAAGAAAGCTCTTCACAGGAGGAGAGTTCCTCAAGTGAGGAGAGCTCGACAACGGAAGAGAGCAGCAGTATAGAAGAAAGCTCCTCACAGGAGGAGAGTTCCTCAAGTGAAGAGAGCTCGACAACGGAAGAGAGTAGCAGCACAGTAGAGAGTTCAACAACGGAGGAAAGTTCCTCCGTAGAGGAGAGCTCGGAAACGGAAGAGAGCAGCGATACAGAAGAAAGCTCGTCACAAGAGGAGAGCTCATCATCAGAAGAGAGTTCAACATCGGAGGAGAGCAGCAAAGCCGACGAAAGCGCTTCAAGTGAGGAGAGCAGCGATACCGAGGAGCATCCGTCAAGTGAAGAAACTTCCTCAAGTGAGGAAAGTCCAACAGAAGAAGAGCGCTCAGAAACGGACGAGAGTGAATCCGCCGAGGAAAGCCCGACGCTGGACGAGAGTAGTTCTCCTTACGCGGACGAAGAGAGAATTGACCTACAGAAGGCTGGCGGCAAAATCACTGCTATCAAGTCAAAAACATATGATGGATTGGCATACAATCCTTCTGTGAAAGTGACGGTGACAGAAGGCGGCAGCAGACGTACCTTGACAGAGGGAACAGACTACAGCGTCCTGTACGAGCAAAATACCGACGCAGGGCAGGGGATTGCGGTAGTGCGCGGAAACGGTCTCTATAAAGGAACACTCAGGACAACTTTTGAAATTACCCCCAAGTCCATCAAAAGACTTAAAATTATGACTGGAAGCATGACAGCAGGCAGCCAGTCAGAGCCGCCTGTCTATGTATACGATGGCACAAAGCGTCTGGAAAAAGGTAAAGACTATACGCTTACTTATGCAGGAGATTTGACAGCAAAAGCATCAAAGGCGGCCAAGGTCACAGTCACCGCAGCAGGAAATTATGAGGGAAGCAGCACGGTAAAGCTGGCAGTCTATGAGAATGACGCGTCCCACATCATCAACCCAGAGCATGTCGCCCTGCAAACGCAGTCTGTACCTTATACAGGAAAGGCGCAAAAGCCTGCACTGACCGTCGCAATAGATGGCATGACGCTCAGGGCAAATAAGGATTATAAAGTCCAGTACCAGAATAATAAAAATGCAGGAACCGCGTGTGTGGTTGTCACTGGTAAAGGCGCCTATAAAGGAAAAGTGGTCAAAACATTTGAAATTACGGCACTTGGCAAGACAAACACAAGCCTGACAGTCTCAAAGATTTCAGATAAGACATACAACGGAAAGTACCAGAAGCCGTCTGTGACTGTGAAATGTGGTAGCAAAAAACTGGCAAAGAATAAGGATTATACTGTTACCTATCAACATAATCTCCATGCGTCGGCAGACAATCAAAAGGCGAAGGTGATCATAACAGGTAAAGGAAATTATGAAGGCATCATAGAGACTGCGGAGTTTGTCATCAAGCCGCAGAAGATTTCAAAAGCGGCTGTAAAGGGGACAATGGAGCATTTCACACTCACCTATGGCGGAACAAAATTAAAAGAAGGCGTGCATTACACAATAACATCCACCGCCAAGGCAGGCAGCAAAAAAGTCAAAATAAAAATAGAAGGACTTGGCGATTTTGCAGGGTCAGAAATGACGAAAAGAGTCAAAGCCAAATAAGTTTTGCCCGATTGTATAAAATCATGCTTTCTTCCAAATAATAGTCAATGTTGAATACAAATAACCTTAAATCATTGATTTGGAACGGAGGAAAGTATGATCTTAACAGAGAAAGAAATGACAACCGTGAAGGATTTGCAGACACAGGAGAAGGCATGTATCGAGAAGTACCAGCGCTATTCCTGCGAGGCGAAGGATACCGTCTTAAAGGATTTGTTCAAGACACTGCAAAACAAGGAGCAGGAGCACTATGATTCTTTGCAGCAGGTGATTGGCGGTACAATTCCTTCCTGCAACTGCAATGACTCAGACGGCAAAAATTATAATCCCAAGGCAACATATGATAAGCTGGGCGACTCTGAGGACAAAAAGACCGATAATTTCCTTGCAACGGACTGTATCTCCTCCGAGAAGCTTGTCTCCTCAGAGTACAATACCAATGTGTTTTGTTTCAAGGATTCTGCGATGCGCAAACTCCTTGCAGACATCCAGATCGAGGAGCAGAACCATGCAGAAATGTTGTATAAGTACAAAACTGTAAACGGCATGTCATAAAGAGCGCGAAGCTGGCAAGATGAATAATTTTGCCAGCTTTTTACATTCATTTTTACTAAAAATGTTAATTCCTTCCATTTAAGGTTTCATATTTTGCAGAATTGTATTATAATAAAAACAATGACGTATTAGATCTTTCTGCAAAAACGCTTATGATAAAGCTTCAAGAAAACAAACAAAAGTTCTTAAAAGATCTGATAAATGTAAAAATGCGTGAAGGAAGGGATAGATATGGTTTACAGGATGTTATCAGTTTTGCTTTGCAGCTGCCTTCTGGCGGGAAGCATACCACAGATCGTGTATGGTGCGGAAGAGACGAGAGTGTCTCAGGAGGAGACGAGTGTGCAGAGCGAGGAGGATTCACAGGGAGAACCAGAACATGAGGAGGAAACGCCTGAACCTGAGCCAGAACCCGAGCCGGAGCCGCCAAGCAGTGAAGCGCCGCCAGAAAGTTCAAGTGTAGAAGAATCATCGAGCCCAGAAAGCTCCAGTACCGAGGAATCTTCGAGTGTTGAAAGCACAGGCACAGAGGAATCATCGAGCACGGAGAATCCGAGTACCGAGGAATCCTCATCACCAGAGGGAACAGGAAGTGAGGTGCCGTCAAGCCCGGATACGGGTGACGAGCCTCCAAGTACCGAACAGCCATCGAGTCCAGAGAGCTCAAGTGTAGAGGAATCGTCGAGTCCAGAAAGTTCGAGCACAGAAGTATCATCTACCCCGGAGAGTTCAAGTACCGAGGAATCATCCAGCACGGAGATGCCAAGTACCGAGGAATCATCCAGCACGGAGAGCTCAACAATAGAGGAGACCGAAAGCACGGAGGAGGAAACCACCGAAGAAAAGAGCACGAAGGAAGAGACCGAAGAGGAGACTACGGAGGAGGAGACACAAGAGGAGACCGAGACCACCGAGGAGACACAAGAGGAGACTGAGACCACGGAGGAGGAAACCACCGAGGAGAATATGCTTCCAGAAAATACAACAGAATTAAGGTACGGCAGTTTTGAAACAGTATCCTTGCAATATAATGCAGAACAGTGGTTTCAGTTTACAGCACCGGAAACAGGTACTTATAATTTTTATATAGAAGGCGTCAGCGCGAGCGATATTTCGCTGTCCGTGTATGATCTGCGAGAGGCTGGAACCCGATTAAAAAGTCAAAATTATCAGAATACGGTGCGCTATGCACTGATGTATCTGGAAAAAGGGCAAACCGTGTACCCTGCGCTCACATTTACAGAAAATGGCCCGGTTGTGGGGAAGCAGGTTCATTTTGGTACAAAGCGTGTCAGCGTAGCCTCTGTTGAACAGACAGAGGGCGGATACAGGGCTTCCACCAGCAGATTTACAGCACAGATCGGATGGCGTGCTGCAAGTAGAACAGTTTCTGCGGATATCACGCTTTCCACGAAAGGGACAGGGGCATTCAATGAAAGCTATTACTGGCAGATACGCTACGGGAGCAGCGAGACAGGATATCAGTATATAGACCAGCAGATTGTGCCGGATGTCAGGAAAGAGAAAATGATTGATGCGCTTGACCCGGGTGTGGAATACCATTTTACAATGTATCTGGTCAACGCAGATACCCTTGCGCTGGAAGCCGTGCTTGTGCCAGATGCAGCAGCAATCAAAATGCAGACAGGAAGCACCAAAGAAAACATTATTTTCAGGGGAAAACGCGCCGGGTATGACAGTATCACACTCGACATTGAGGCGGTTGAAGCAGTGGCAAAATACAGCTATGGTCCCCTTGCGGAGTATGAGAAGGAAGTGACAGTACAGCGGCAGATCAGTGGTCTGGCGAGCATAACGGCATCAGACCTTGAGCCGGCAACGACGTACTATTTTGAGTTTTATAACAGCAAGGGTGTTACCTTTGCCTATACGACGGTGGACACCAAAGAATATCCGGCAAAAGTTTTATACAGCGCGAAGCCGGCCGGACCGGATGTGATCGCGCTCAAGGCAGATATTTCTTCTTATGATGGAAAGATTCCAGAATCTTTTAACTTATGTTATGAAGTGGCAGATGCCAATGGCAAAATGATTGTCTCAGACATGGAGAAGATTGCAGCAAAGGGAAGTGAACAATGGACGATCGAGGCATCTGTGCCAGACCTTCAACACAGTACGGAGTATCACGTTACGATGTGGATGAATGAGCCGGGCTATTCAGCACACTTCAAACAAAAGACGCTGAGCGTCAAGACCGGCAAAGCGCCGTTTCCAGATGATGCGCTGACCGTGGAGATTGTGCAGAATACAGAGCGGCTCACAAGAGCGGACTATGTGGTGCGCATCGCAGGCTATCAGGAAGCTGTGACTGGAAAACTCAAATACCGGATGAAAAATGCGCTGGGTGAATACAAGACGAACAGCATCAATGTCCGTGGCGGCATGACAAGAGGGGCGCTGAATGGGCTTCAGGAGGGCACAGAGTACGAGTATGAAGTACGGATTGCAGGTGTCGTTTGCCGCGGCTTTTTCCAGATGGGAGAGGCGCGCATCAATCCAGTGATGACGGATGACACTGGCGCATATGACGCTGTTATTTCATATCAGTTGAATCCGTCTGAGCTCACGCGGGGCGCTTCGTACAGCGCAAAACTGTATTATTTTAATGAAGAGACAAAGCTCTATGCGGAGCTTAGGAGTAAATTACCGCTCACAGCGGCAGACAATTATACGGTTTCCATACAGGCGGCAGAGTATTTTGCGCTCTCACCGGATACACAGTACGGTTTTCAATGGGAATTGTATGAAGGGACGACGCTGGTCAACACACAGTATCAGCTCGTCACGACGGGAAAATCGGAGACCACAGTTGAGATTACGGCCAATATGGCAGACTCCATTACTTGCAGTATCGCGCTCAAGGGCAGGACTGAGCACATTTCGCGGGACATCACGCTCTTTGCCTATGTCAAGGAGGAGGACGGGGAGTACCGCAAAGCCGGCTCGAGCTTTAATCTGTATGCATCAAAGGGGTATAAGACGACAGGGTATACCATCTCTGGACTCGCCGATGAGCGGAATTACACTGTGTCTTTTAGGGATATTAAGGGAAAAGAGTACGGCGTGTACACGTTTGTCTTTGATGCGAAAATCGACGGCGTGCGTGTGAGCATTGGCAATCAGGTAGCCGGGGCACATCATATCACGTTGCAGACCCAGATTGAAGGGGAACCTGCACCGGGCTCGTATCTGATTCTGTTTTTCAAGGAAAGGGACGAGGAGGACTGGGATATCCGAAGTGTACTGCTTGAGGAGAACCAGACAGAGTGCAATTTTGAACTCACAAGCTATCTTGGAGATGATGTGAATGCCGACAGAATCTATGAATTTGTGTCTGGCATCAGCGATGTACAGTATCCGCCAGTGACAGCGGCGCTCGGCGGTGTCTGCTCTGGTGAGATTCTCACGCAGACAGACGGCAGAAGCCTGACGAACGTCACTGCGGGAAGTGGTTATTCCTATATCTCGATTAAGGCAATGATCACAAACAATCCGATCAATACCAGCTCTTACATCTATGTTTTTTACAGAGAAAAGGGTACGTCGGACTGGATTAAGAGTAAAAAGAGTTTTATCGTCAGCACGACGACTGGCGGAATGCTTACCTTTATCAATGATCTCAAGCCGGGGACGGAATATGAGTATAAAGTGGCGGTCAGTGACAGCGGCTATGATGTCATGCTCAATGAGATTGAGAAGGACCGGCAGGTATCGGGAAGCATTATGACAAAGGAGCATGAGTTTGCACTGGATATCTCTGCCACTCCGCTGCGGCAGGATACATCGGGGGTCGCGCTGAAGGTGCGTGCCAGCACGAACGCGCCGGAGAAGAGTCTCAAGGCAGTGCTGACACTGGACAACGGCGAGACAAAGGAAGTGCTCTTGCAGCAGAGCAAAGATTACTGCGCCACAGCAGTGATTACAGATTTATCACCCGATGCGCGCTATACCGTGACAAATGCCCAGCTCAAGGTGATGGAGACGATCACCGGAAAATGCAGTTATGTGACTGTTGCCTCCTTTGAGCCCGCATATGAGTTTGCCTGCGCGCCGCGCACAGATCAGGTAAATCTGGTGCGCAGTTATGAGAAAAAATCAGGGCAGATTCCGCTTTTGGGCGGATTTGCGCTGCATAATAATTCGGAAATGACAGATACTATGATTAGCCGTCAGGACAGCTTCTGACGGCTGGAAGTCCCCTGTACATAATGCTTGACAAAAGGCAGGGATTTGTATGAACTTTTTATTGCGTGGGGACTATCAGCGGGTGATCTTGTATATACTGACATCAGTGTCAGTTTTGGCAGCTTTAAAGTATCTTCTTCCATATTTTTTGCCGCTGTTGGTGGCACTGCTGATTGTAGTGCCGCTACAGCGGTTTTGCAGGTCACGAAACCGTTCCGGGCAGAAGGGATTTATGGCAGGCGGAATTTTGTTTGGCATTATTTTAATCGTGGCGCTGATTATCGTGGGGATTGGCACCTTTCTGGTCAGCAAGGCAAGGAACTTTGTGCAGAATGCAGACTTTTGGACGGATAGTATCTCGCAGTTGGTTTCCAGTCTGAGCGCAGAGATCGAAATGTTTTTTGGTTTGCAGCAGGGAATGGTGTCACAGTGGATTGCGGACCGTACCGCAGAGCTTGGGGCGTGCTTTGCCCAGTCAGGTGACGGGCTGATCACTGGCAGTATGCGCTATCTCTCTGTGGCAGGGCGCGCGGGGACCTTTGTCGTGGTGAGCTTTATCTGTGTTGTCCTGTTTGCGCGGGAGATCGAGGGCTGGCAGCAGGGGCTCTTGAATCTGGCGGCAATCGAGCCTGCCATTGATCATATTCTGTCCATTATTCTGCGCATTGGCAAGAAGCTTGGCAGCATGATTAAGACCTATATGAAAACGCAGACGATCATCCTTGTCTGTATCAGTATTACGGCGACAGTCGGTTTGTATCTGGGCGGCAGCAAGGAGGGATGGTTTTATGGGCTGCTGGCAGGATTTATGGATTTTCTCCCATTCATCGGAACGGGAATTGTGCTGATTCCTCTTAGCGTGATGGCATTTTTGCGCGGAAAGCTTGGCAGCGGCGCAATTATTTTGCTGACGTATTTTATCTGTGTGATCATTCGCGAATTTCTCGAGCCAAGACTTCTGGGAAACGGATTAAAATTCTCGCCGGTTGCCATTTTAATCTCCGTTTATGCAGGGGTCATCTACTATGGATTGGGCGGCGTGATTCTAGGCCCCATCACGCTCTTGATACTGGTGGAGCTGGGGCGCGAGATCTTTATGACCGGCGCGGCTGGGAAGGCGGAGTAGGGGGCGCATGAAAGTTATTGTTGATGGGAGAATACAACATAAGGAAGATGATATCAAGAGGCTGCCGGAAAAGAAAGTGCGATTCTTTTCCGGCAGTCTTGTGCTATGGAATTAGAGCGTGATACGCCCGGTGCGCACCCAGTCACCGCTCACAGTCACGGTTAGCGGCGTATCAGGGCTGGTGGTTTCGCTGTCGGCGGCATAGAGGATCAGCTGGCCCCGGTATGCCCTGCGGTAGTTTGCAGTGTATTCTGTAGTGTCAGCAAGATCTCCGTTCTCGAGTCCAAGCAGGGTTCCGTTCTCCACGGATACCGTGAGCAGGGTGGCATCCTGATACACACGTCTGCCGTTTCCATCGCACAGAGTGACTTCGAGCTGGTGGATGGGATTGCGCTGGCCGACTGCCTCGGCGATCAGATCTGTTATTTCCGGCGCTAGGCGGTATTCCTGCACAGAGATCTGACATGCTGCTGTGGTGGTATACAGCCGGTGACTGACATAGATGTCATTTATTGTGGCTTTTGCAGTCAGTGTGCCCGGCTCGAATGTTACTGTGGTGGTAATACAGTCTTTGCCAGCGTCTTTCTCGTATGTGCCAAGGCTATTGTCGTTTGAAAAAAGTTCAATGCGGTCAGCGTTGGTGTAACATTTGACTGTAACCAGTTCACCGGGACAGTAGTTCCAGTTCTCGCCCGCAGGGGCAAACTCATCATCATAAGCATTCTCCGTGCTGTTGTCGCTCTGGCGTATTGTGGTCAAGTGTATCATAGGTTCCTCGGACCAAAAGCTCTGTCTGCGGAAATAGCCCGGCTTCTCGAAGCCTGCAAGCGTCAGAAGTCCCGCGTCAGAGCCATGGACAGGCCAGCCGCGCGCCTCGCCCAGATAGTCGATGCCAGTCCAAAGAAACTGGCCAGAGATGTAGTCGTTGTCTGTCACTGCCAGCCAGTCCTGAAAACGGTGGCCGTTTTCGCTGCCAAAAATTGGCTTGTCAGGAAACTGTAAGTGATGTTCTGCGTACAGATTTTCTTTGTAATTGTAACCCGCAACGTCGATGGCGTCGATCAAGCCAAGATTTGCGGAAAGCTCCGGGAACGCAGCTGCAAGCGTCACAGGATGCGTGGTGTCCACGGAACGGACGATAGCACACAGACTGTCTGCCACGGCTGCCAGACGCTCGGCATTGGGGCGCAGGGCATTGTACAAACGCTCGGATTCTGGCTTGTTGGCGTCGTTATTGCCTGTCATGATGTCAAAGCTTGGATGGCAGTACGGGTCATTGGGATAATCAATCTCGTTGCCGATGCTCCAAAGGATAATGCTCGGATGATTGCGGTCGCGCCGTATCAGATCTGTGAGGTCGCGCTCATGCCACACCGGGAAATCTGTATAATAGCCTTCATGTCTTGGGGGATAGACATTGTGTCCCTGCCACCATTTATTTTTGGGCCCCTCCCACTCATCAAATGCTTCATCAATCACCAAAAATCCTAAAATATCGCACAGTGTGTACAGTGCAGGCATGTGGGGATTGTGACTCATGCGGATGGCGTTGCAGCCCATTTTTTTGAGCTTTATCAGCCTGCGTGTCCACACTTCATAGGGCACAGCAGCACCGAGACAGCCAGCATCGTGATGCAGGCAGACCCCCTTTAAGATGCAGCGCATTCCGTTCAGGATAAAGCCTTTATCAGGATGAAAACGATACTTTCGGATTCCGACCTTCATCTCATGTACCTGATAGGACTTTTGATAAGAGAGATAGGTTTTTACGGTATACAGATATGGATACTGGGGAGACCAGAGGTCAGGCTTTGCAATGGTTCCCGTGTTCTTGATCTGTGTGGTGCTGTGCGCCATAATGGTTGCCTGTGAGACCTCTTCACCTACGAGTTTGCCAGTGGTGTCAAAGATGACGTTGGTGACAGTGACCAGACAGTTCCGGTCAGTCGCGTTTGCCAGCTCGTTACAAATTTCAAAATCAGCGCTGTCCTCCTCCACGCGCGGCGTATAGAAAAAGATGCCATTTTCTACAGGATAGATTTTCTCAGAGACGGTGAGCGTGACGCCGCCTGTGATGCCAGAACCTGTAAACCAGCGGGAATCAGACAGCTCCCGGCGGTCAACATACACACTGATAATGTTCTCTCGGTCAAAGTGGAAATAACCAGACACGTCATAACCAAAAGAGCTGTAGCCGTTTGGCCGCTCTCCAAGATAGGTTGAATTGCACCAGACACGGCTGTTTTTGTACACGCTCTCAAACTGGATCCGAAGCTGTTTTCCCTGCCATGCCTCATTGGGGGGGATATGGATGCGGTACCAGCCTGTGCCGCCTGCAAGATATCCTGTGCCGCTTGAAAAGTCTTTGGAAAAAGGCTGGCGGACTGACCAGTCATGCGGCAGGGTGACGCAGTCCCAGTCCTCGTCCTCATACCATGCCTGCCATGCGTCAGGGGCATCTCCGAGATAAAAACGTGCGTGCTTTAACGGCAGTGTCAGCGTGTCAATGATTGATTCCATATAGGGGTGTTCTCCTTTCGGTAAAAAATGGGGTAAAACTGGCTCTGGTTTGATTATATCATAATCAGGCGTGTAAAGCTATTGCAAAAACGATTGGAATCAATGCTGTAATATAAATAAAGCAGGCAAGGAGGATGCTGCTGGCTGTTAGAATGGACAGAGCTTAGGAGAGGGAGATCAACAAAATTGCGCCTGAGGACAGAGAACAGATTGCACAGGCTGGACAATTATCCGAAATTTCGAGCTGTGCTGGAATACCTTGAGCAGAATGCAGGGGAGCGTGAGATTGTGCGGATGAACCGTCACGGTGGGGAGGAGACCGTCTGGTATTTCGTGCTGGCGGCGGAGGAGTTTTATCTGGTGAATGTGTCGGCTGCATGGTAATTTTGGGGCTGATTCATCTTGACAAGTACCGCATGAGATTATATAATACAAACATACGTTTCAGCTTGAAATGAAAGATGAGGTGATCGTGTTGAGCAGAAATGAGAGTTTTACATATGAGTATCAGGGAAGCCGTTTTCGGCTGGAGCCGAGAGGCTGGTATCCGAGGGAAAATGAGTATGAGATCACAGGCATTGTCACAGAAAGCGAAAAACTGTATCTGCCGGATACTTATAATGGTAAGCCAATCACGCGCTGGGATATGCAGGAGAAAGAGACACCGCTTGCTGCGGTCAGGTTTCTTTTTGTTCCGGCGAGCATTGCGGATATTACCATTTCCAACAGGTTTTTTCCGAATCTTGAGAGGATTGAGGTGGCGTCAGACAGTCCGAAACTTTCAACAGATGGGCAGATGCTTTTCTCGGCGGATGGAAAAGAGCTGCTGTACAGTCTTGCCGCAGGCAATCAGGAGAGGGTGGTTGTGCCAAATACAGTCAGGAAAATAGCCAAAGGAGCGTTCCGATATGCTGCGTGTACAGATATTTCATTTGAAAATCCTGATGTATCTGTGGCGCAGAATGCTTTTGATTCGTGTGAATGGTTTGAGAAGCAGAAAGATTACTGTGTGATCGGCAATCTTTTTTATCGGCTGAAGCATTCAGTGGAGATACTGGAAGTGCCAGAACATGTCAGGCGATTTCACGAGGATGCATTTGCCGTCGGCATTCCGAAGCACTTAATGACACCGATTATGCCGCCAAGACACGCGATTTCCCATCTGAAAGGAGGGCATTATTATGTCAGGAGCAATGTATTCAGGGAGCTGACCATCACACAGACCAGTACAGCTTTAAATTTTAAGAATTTAGCAGATTTGTCAGGACTGGAGAGGATCCAGCTGCCAGAAGGCCATAAAAAGTACGTTTCAGTGGATGGGGTGATTTTTTCAAAGGACAGGAAATGTCTTGTATTTTATCCGCGCGGCAGGGAGGATGGACTGTATGAAATCCCGGAAGGAACGGTCAAGATCGCGCGGGAAGCCTTTGCAAATCAGACGGCTCTGGCAGAAGTCCATATGCCGGATACCGTGATGATGCTGGGGATGAGTGCTTTTACGAACTGCAAGTCATTGCGGAAAGTAGTGTTTTCTAACAATATAAAGGAAATTCCAGATTCCAGCGCTTATCAAAACGGCGGTGTATTTCAATCCTGCAAGGCGCTGCATGAAGTAGTGCTTCCGTCGAAATTGCAGTATTTGGGAAGCTTTGCCTTCTGTTACAGTGGTGTGGGAAAAGTGGTTTTCAATGACAAGTTAAAGCAGATTGGTGAGTATGCTTTTTGGGACTGTCAGCTTAATGAGGTCCGTCTGCCATCTTCGGTGGAGCGCCTTGGGAAGGGGGCACTGGCTGGGATCGAATCGGTTGATGCCTATGCTGGTACAGCCAAAGGGCTTGTGGCTTCAGTGAATACAGTGCCGCCGAATGTCTCAGAAAAACGCATGAATGTGGAGTGGGGGCGGTGTATGGTCCATGTCCGGCATAAGAGGGGAGAACAGATAGAATCTTTTTTGATACCGGGCAGTCTGAAGCGTGCTGCGGCATATCATTTGGACATGGCATGGAATAGCGATCCGATTGACTATGAGGAGTATGATGCCTGTTTTGAGGAGATTGCGGACCCTGAGGAGCGTTTGGAGTTTGCAGAGCTTGGCATCCTGCGGTTAAAAGACGAGGAGGATACGCCGTATGTAGCATATATGAAGCATTCGGCATTGAAGATTGCATCACGCCTGCTGGAAGCGAGAAAGGAGAAGGAGTTTCTGGCGTTTTTGGAAAGGGGATATCTGTCCGAGTCGGCATATGGGAAACTCTTAAAAATAGCAAATACGAATGGTCTTACCACCTGTTCTGCATATTTGTTGAAATATCAGAATGCACAGGGCAGCAAGAAAACTAGGAGACTTTCTCTATGAGCGGGCAGGGGGCTCTTGCCAGACGTGCGCTGGAGGCATGCCGCAACCAGCTGTTTTTTGAGAACCGTTTTCTGGAACAGGCATTGTTCCGCCTGAAATGGGAAGAGGGTGGAGCGGTTTATTTCGGGAGCGATGGAGGCTGTCTGTATTACAGTGCGGATTATATTCTCAAACGCTATATGCAGGAGCCGAAGCAGCTGATGATGGACTATTTACATACCGTGATGCATTGTCTGTATCAACATCCCTTTTTTGTACCGCAGGAGCAGAGGGAATACTGGGATGTGGCGGCGGATATTGCAGTGGAATGTATCTTGGAGGAGATGGCGGCGGAGGACATACCGCTTTTTGATACACCGCAGGGGCAGGCCCGGCGGAATACGATAAAGCGCATTCAGGATAAAATCAATGCGATGTCTGCGCAGAAAATTTTTGTCTTTCTCTTGAGGAATATGCCATCGGATAAGGACTTTTTGGCTTTTTTTGGAATGAGTTTTGCGGAACTTTGTGCGCTCTTTAGGCGGGACGAGCATCGTTTATGGTATGCAGATAAATCCACAGAGGAGAGCAGCACACAACAAGGCGGAATGCAATCCAAAGAGAACAGTACGGAACAAGGCGAGATACAATCCAAAGAGAGCAGCGCAGAAAAAGATGACATACAACCCAAAGAGCACAGAACTAGAACAGATGATCGAAGAATAGGGCGGAGCCAGAAGCAGATTCAGCAGGTATGGAAAGGCGTTGCTGAGCAAATGCTGATGGATTTGCAGTCCTTTTCCAGACACACAAGAGGAGACTTATCTGGAAATATGGTCAAAACACTGCAAAAGCTGACAAGAGAAAAATTTGATTATTCGACGTTTTTATTGAAATTTGCGGCGCGGCTTGAGGAGAGAATGCAGACAGATATGGATGAATTTGACTATGTTTTTTATACATATGGGCTGCGTCTTGATAAACGTATGCCGCTCATCGAACCCTTGGAATATAAAGACAAATACCTGCTGCGTGAGTTTGTGATTGCGATTGACACTTCTGGTTCCTGTGAAGGGGAACTGGTGGAAAAGTTTCTGACGAAAACATATAATATCCTGCGTCAGACGGAGAGCTTCACTTCAAAAGTAAATATTCATCTGATTCAGTGTGATGCTGTGATACAGGAGGATGTGACGATTCAGTCACAACAAGATTTGGAGGAGTATATTGCACATTTCACATTAAAGGGATTTGGCGGCACAGATTTTCGGCCTGTCTTTGAGCATATAGAACGTATGATGGAAAGCGGTGCAATACAAAGGCTGGAAGGACTGCTCTATTTCACAGATGGTTACGGTATATTTCCTGTAAAGCCGCCAAAGTATAAGACTGCGTTTGTATTTCTGGATCAGGAAGAGAATGTGAAAGTGCCTGCATGGGCAATGAAAGTGTATATTGAGGAGGAGACATTGTAATGAATATCAAAGAAGCAAAGGATGAAATAGCGCGTTCGGTGGAAATCTATCTGGACAAAAACGAATTTGGCGAATACAATATCCCCTATATGAAGCAGCGACCGATTTTTATGATCGGTGCGCCGGGAATCGGCAAGACCGCGATTATGGAGCAGATCGCGTCAGAGCTTGGCATTGCACTGGTTTCCTATTCTATGACACATCATACCAGACAGAGTGCGATCGGTCTGCCATTGATCGAGGAGAGACAATATGATGGAGAGGCTGTGAAAGTTTCGGAATATACGATGAGTGAGATTATCGCTTCGGTATACCGTGTCATGGAGGAGTCAGGAAAGCGGGAGGGGATTCTGTTTCTGGATGAAATCAACTGTCTGTCAGAGACGCTCGCACCTGCGATGCTGCTGTTTTTACAGTATAAGACATTTGGCAACAGGCGCCTGCCAGAAGGATGGGTCATTGTCACGGCAGGGAATCCACCGCAGTATAATAAATCCGTAAAGGATTTTGATGTGGCGACACTGGATCGTCTGAAATGCTTCTCGATCGAGGAGGATTTTGGTATTTGGAAATCGTATGCGTATCAGAATGGAATCCATGCAGCAATCATCACATTTCTGGAAATCAATCCAGAATGGTTTTATTCGATCCGCACAACGGTGGATGGTGTACAGTATGTGACTGCCAGAGGATGGGAAGATTTATCTCTGGCAATCGGCATTTATGAGAAGAAAAAGTTTGATGTGAACAGGAATCTGGTCCAGCAGTATATCACAGATACAGAGATTGCCGGAAAGTTCAGCATTTATTATGATTTGTTCAAAAAATACAAGTCAGACTATAAGGTGGAGGACATATTGAATGGCATCCTGTCGGAGGAACTGCTGGAACGCGTGGGGAAAGCTGGATTTGACGAAAGAATATCGCTTTTGGGACTGATATTAGAAAATCTGAATATGCAGTTTGACCAGACAGTGCATCAGGAAATGGTGTTAGAGCGGGTCGTAAAGATACTGCGAATCGCAAAAAAGGAGACGGCAGAAAAAGATGATGCAAATATAGTGCAGCTTCTTGATAAAAAATGTGCGGAGATACAGGCGGAAAAAGACAGTGCAGCGGCAGCAAACAGCCTGAGTAATGACCAGAAAAGAGAATACCGCGATGCCATGTCACTGTTAAAGGAATACATGACTGAATGTGCCAAGGCAGAGGAGCCCAAAAAGCAGTTCCAGCGGATCAAGAAGCGTTTTGATGCACACGCAAAAAAGCACCAGAATCAGGCGGAGGAAGTGAAGGAGCATCTGGAAAATGCCTTCCGTTTTCTGACACAGGCGTGGGGCAACGGGCAGGAAATGATTTTATTTATGACCGAGCTTACGGCAAATGCAGACAGTATGCATTTTATAGAGCTTTGGGGAAGCGCGTCCTATTTTCAGTATAATCAGGATCTGTTGATCTATGATGTACATCAGAAACTACAGCGCGAGATCATGGAGTCACTTTCTTTAGGTATGGTTTAAGAGGAGCGTTTTCTGTGTGGGAGGAGGCGTGCTGCGAAGCTGGTACAGAAGGTATACGATGATTTTGGTGGGAATCAGTTACGAGAAAAAACAAAAGAACATACCTGCGTGATTACGCGGGTGGAGAGACCATGCAGACAGGACTTTGACGAAAGGATAAGGGTATCAGAATGAATGAGAAAAAAGCAGTTGAAATAATGACAGGATGGCTTAGCCACAAGAATGAGCTTGGCAGGAAGCCGGCGAGAATCAAGGCGGCAGGCAGTTTTACATACGAGGGAAATGAGTATGTGATCTTAAAATTCAAGCCAGATCTGTTTGGAAGGTGGGAGGTCGGCGTGGTCGGCTTCGACGGGGAAGGCAATGAGTGTGGTCATACATTCAGCGAATTTGAGGAGTACGACGAGGCGACGGCGAAGGACAAGTGCATCGCTATGATTGAGTACTTGAAGGAGTACTGGCGGGGACGTTTTCTGTCTGAGCTGGAGAGACGCGGCATGACCGAGGAAGAGTATAACAGCATGACCGAGGAGGAACGCAAGCAAAAGTGGGACGAGGTGGACGATCAGAATGCGGTGCGGGTTGGCTCTGTTTTGTTAAGGGATGCGAAGATTGATTTTGACGCGCTGGGTGATTTGCTGGTCAAAACATTTCAAGTGGCGGACGAGAACTGCACACGCGATGCGCAGACCTTGGTATTTAGCTTGGAGAACAATACGATATCCGTTGCGCTGATGGATACGCCTGTCCCAGAGGGAGAGGCAGAGTTCTATGCGGAGGGAAATTTCCTGTGGAAAGAGGCTGTGGAGACGACGAAGCAGCATCAGGCGCATCTGCTGGTGGCGGTACTGAACCATGAAGCGAATGCCATTGAGGCAGCCTGCTTTTTCACAGACACCGTCAACTTGTGCAGCATGGAGACGAAGGCGCTTGGAATCTACACGACAGGAACCGTCTATGAGCCGTCCTTCTACAACGAGTGGGCGGGAAAACTAAGAAACAGCGAGATGCCGCTTCCGCTGTGGGTGTATGTGGGACTGGTGCGCGATGAAAATGGGAACAGTGGCTACACGTATGGACTGACCTTGTTTGGCAGGCTGGAAGTGGAGGTGATCGGCACCAGCCATTCGCCCGAGGAAATCTATAATTTTCTCTACAATGTCTGCGACGGAATCCTGTCAGAAGGCATGTATTTCCACGACGGCGAGACACTGAGCTTCACCTCCGAGGAGAGGCTTCTGATCACGAAATCGAAAGCGGTCTATGTGGAGGGGGATAGTTTTAAGATTGGGTATTAGCAGGGGAATTTTTTTCTTATGTATCTAAAATTAATGTTGCTCTTTGAAAGAGTTTGACGTATACTATCACTAAGTTTTATTGCAACATAGAAAAGGAAAGGGGAAGGTTATGGCAACGCAGAGCATATTGAAAAATATTACAATAACAGAATCAACAGCGGCGGAATTATTTATAGATGCAATGGAGAAAGCGGCGGAAACAGCAGAGACTTCTCATGTACATTTGATAGAATCTGAAGATTTATCACAGGATGAATTAAAGAAATTTATAGGGAGAATACAATAGCTTATCAGTTATTGACATGAAATGATGTTACGAATAAGAGAAACGAATATACTTGATATGATAGATTTATATGGAGAGGAAGAATGCAGAATCATCCTTTCTTCTTTTTCCTGCCCATTGGGAAAAGATGTGGAGGATTTTATTAGTCATAAAGCGATTGAGTTTGCAAAACAGCGTATTGCCATGACTTTTCTGGTTTTTCATGAAAGGGATGAGCAGTTGAGTATGGTTGGATATTATACTTTGGCTAATAAATTTGTATCAGTATCAGGTCATATGTTAAGTAAAACAATGCAAAAGAGAATTTCCAGATTTTCACAGTATGATAGTACATTAGACCGTTATCTTGTATCTATGCCCTTGATTGCACAGCTTGGAAGAAATTTTAAATACGAAAAAATCAACACAGGATTTACAGGAGGAGACTTGCTCGAACTGGCTTGTAAACGAATTATTCAGGTGCAAAAAATTATTGGAGGAAAGATGACATATATCGAATGTGCTTCGAATCCTAAATTGCATTTGTTTTATTCTAAACATGATTTTGTGGCATTTGGAGAGCGTGAAAAAGAACATGATGAACTGGCAGAGAGTCCAGTGCTGGTTCAGATGTTGAGATATTTTAAGGGATTATAAACTATAGTAGATCTATAGCAAACGACATAAATATTTTCTATTTACTTTCCAAATATTCCTTAGTAAAATAATACTGAGGTGATAGTATGAATATTAGAAAGTTTAAATCGGACAAAAACGCATTGATAGCAGAGGGTAATCGGATTGTTTCATCCTCAGATGATGCCAGATTCATAAGAAAAGTGACTATTGTTAATCTCCTGCTCCGTGGTATGAGCGCTAAATTGCTCGCCGATGCCTCTGGCGAAACCGACCGGACTCTTTCTAACTGGGTCAGATCCGTTGATGAGTATGGGTTTGAGTCTCTCCGTCCACGTAAACAGCCTGGGCGTCCGCAATCCCTCACTAAATCTCAAAAAGAAAATATT